>Ga0105055_10000578_pt1 | contig 57354 bp, 55 predicted proteins | sample BON03_FD_78090 | JGI IMG/M metagenome (GOLD analysis project Ga0105055, IMG submission 78090) | Freshwater microbial communities from Lake Bonney liftoff mats and glacier meltwater in Antarctica - BON-03 | ecosystem: Environmental > Aquatic > Freshwater > Ice > Glacier meltwater | place: Lake... | reverse complement strand
TTTGGGACAAAGTGACCATCCTGCATGTAGAGGCGCACCGCTCGAAAGACCGGCCCCAACCAGCCCGCTACTCGCGACACTATTACGACCTTTATCGAATGATAAATTCCGGTGTGCTGGAAGAAGCCATGGCTGATATTGCCCTGCTGAAGGATGTTGTCGCATTTAAGGTAAAGTTCTACCCGCAGGGATGGGCCAACTACCAGGGAGCAACCGAGGGGAAATTCAGCTTGCTGCCAGAAACAAGTATCAAAAGCACGCTGGAAAATGACTACGCTCAAATGCAGGAAATGATTTTTGGTGAGTACCCTTTGTTTGATGAGATACTTGCCAGGATTGGTGTGTTCGAACAGCAACTGAACAAGGCTTTTAACGCTTAATTACTGAGGACCAACCCGAACAGCTTTGCCTGGACTGGTTCCGCGATCAGGGCTATGACTAAGCATAAGTTAGCCCGTTAGGGACAAACGAAAGGACTTATACCTTATACCCATGAGTCGCAGATTAAAGGATTCCTAAAAGAATTCCCAAAACGAAAAAACCGCCATGAAAGCGGTTTTTCACCAACCGAGGAACACGCAACTTAACCATGCCACTCAGTCACAAAACTCGAGGCGATTCAAGCCCAAACTCGTAGTGTGCGGCGGGTTTGCCCGATGGCTCCCGTAAAGCTCCCGCACGGCAAGTGAAAAAGTTTCTGGGAGTTATGTAACAATTTTTGAAAATTGGTGGCCGGAGGTGGAATCGAACCACCGACACGCGGATTTTCAATCCGCTGCTCTACCGACTGAGCTATCCGGCCACATTTTCTTACATCTCTCTGGAGTCAGAGAGCGCGGTATTAAACCGTTTAGGCGTTGCCAAGTCAAGGCAAAACCGGTAATTCTTCCTATTCTGGCACATATCCTTGAGGTTTTTCTGCGCCGCCTTTGAAAAAGAACTTTTCCATCTCTTCTTCAATGAACTGCCGGTTGCCGGCATCAAGTGGGTTTATGCGGTGCTCATTGATCAACATCGTTTGGTGAGTCATCCACTCTTTCCAGGCTTTCTGGGAAACGTTGTCGTAGATTTTTTTGCCTAGATCGCCCGGGTAGGTCTGAAAAGTCAGGCCTGGCAGGTCTTCGTCATAGATGATGCAATGTACGGTATGTTCAGTCATTTGCCTGTGTTGCCTTTACCTGTGTTGATTTTGGCCTTATCGCTATTGTAAGTCGCCATGTACTTTTCTAGCAATTGTCGCACCGGTTTCGGTAGGCCTAATTGCGACCATTCATCAGTTCCGAACCAGCCCTGATCTGCCGTACATTCTACGCCAATTGCCTGCGTTTGTACGGTTGAAAGTATGGGTTTGATGGTCATGCTGATGTGGGTAAGCTGGTGATGCAGCTCGGGTAGTTGTTGTAGGTCTTTGCTTTCGTGCTGAAAACGTTCATTCAGGGGCAAGCCACTGTCATCAGCAGGTAGCGCCCACAAGCCACCCCAGATGCCTGCTGGCGGCCGGCGCTCCAGTAAAACCCGGTTTTCGCCGTCGATCAGTATCAACATTTGAAATGATTTTTCTGTGACTTTGATTTTCTTCGGCCGCGAAAATGGAAACTCCGTCACTCGTTCTTGAACAAGCGCCTGACAATCTGCCGAAACAGGGCACTCGTCACATTGCGGCTTGCTGCGTTTACACAACGTCGCACCCAGATCCATTACCGCTTGCGTGTAATCTGCTCCGCGACCATCAGGTAGCAGAGTTTCTGCAAAAGCCCAAAGCCGGTCATGAATGGCTGGTTTGCCCGGCCAACCTTCAACTGCCGCATGACGACTCAAAACCCGTTTCACATTGCCGTCCAACACAACTGCTGGCTGGTTAAACGCCTGCGAGTAGATTGCGTTTGCGGTGCTTTTACCAATGCCGGGCAAAGCTTCCAGTTCTTCCGGAGTAACAGGTAAATCCGAGCCATGCTCAACCACACAAACCTGAGCCGTCTTCAACAAATTTCGAGCCCGCGCGTAATAACCCAACCCGGACCACATCGACATCACTTCATCATTGCTGGCTTCAGCCAGTGTCGATACATCAGGAAAGCGCTGAATAAATGCATCAAAGTAGGGGATAACGGTTTTAACCTGGGTTTGCTGCAACATGATTTCAGACACCCACACGCGGTAGGCACTGCGCGGGTGTTGCCAGGGCAGGTCGTGGCGACCGTGTTTGTCCCACCAGGTCAGCAGCCTGTTTGAAAACGGCCGCACTTTCAGCAGTTTGGACTTCACCGGTTTTGACTTCACCCGTACTGAATTCACCCCTACGGATTTCACTAGTCCAGCGGCAAAATCGCGTTGATAAAGGTGCCTGCATCAAAAGGGCGCAAGTCTTTGGCGGCCTCGCCAACGCCGATAAAGCGGATGGGTATGCGCAGCTCGTTGGCGATCGCGAACAGCATACCGCCACGCGCGGTGCCGTCCAGTTTGGTGATTGTGATGCCGGTTACTCCAACAGCTTCGTTAAAATGCTGCGCCTGGGTGAGGGCATTGGTGCCGGTGCCGGCATCTACTACCAGCATGACTTCGTGCGGTGCGCTTTCATCTACGCGGCTCATCACGCGTTTCACCTTTTTCAGCTCATCCATCAGGTTGGTCTGGGTGTGCAGGCGCCCGGCGGTATCGGCAATCAATACATCAATACCACGGGCTTTGGCTGATTCCATGGCATCGTAAATAACTGCAGCGGAATCAGCGCCGGAGCCTTGCGAAATTACCGGCACATCGTTACGCGCACCCCATGATTTCAATTGCTCGACCGCAGCGGCGCGGAATGTATCACCAGCGGCCAGCATCACAGACAAACCTTCATCTTTAAATCGATTGGCCAACTTGCCGATAGTTGTAGTCTTGCCAGCGCCATTAATACCTACCATCAAAATCACAAACGGCTTTCTGGTTTTATCAACCACCAGAAATTGTTCGCTGGCTTCAATCAGTTCATAAAGCTCTGCCTGCACCGCGGGCAACAAAGCCTGCGGGTCTTTAATCGCACCGTTATCAATTGCGGCGCGCAGGTTTTCCATAATTCCAAGACCGGCTTTTACGCCCACATCCGCCGTCAACAAAGTTGTTTCGAGTTCATCCAGCAGATCTTCGTTGATTTCTGAGTGACCACCGACCAGGTCTTTCAGGCGTTTGCCGATGGTTCGGCGCGAGTCTTCAAGCCGCTGTTCAAGAAGATCAACACCGCTTTGCTCAGACGGCCGCAGCTGCACATCTTGCAGTTCATTGGTGGTTTTGTTCTTCTTTTTAAAAATACGAAACATGGACGGAGGTTAACCCTTGGTGGTAAAAAAGATATGCTAGCAGCTTGGTTGCTTGATAACAGACTAAATATGAGCAAATCTGCAAAAAACAATAGTGTACGGATAATCGGAGGCGATTGGCGGGGGCGTCGTTTGAACGTGGCGGATGTTCCCGGGCTGCGGCCGTCGGGCGACAGAAGTCGCGAAACCCTGTTCAACTGGTTGCAGCCGTGGGTAGTGGCGGCGGATGTTGCCGATTTGTTTGCCGGCACCGGTGCATTGGGCTTTGAAGCTGCTTCCCGGGGCGCACACACCGTGTTGATGGTGGAGAAAGATCCAAAGGCATTTGCGGAGTTAAAAAATAGTTCCGAACTGTTGCAGGCAACACAGGTTGAGCTGCATCTGGGTGGCGCTTTGTCACGAATCGAGCTGATGGAGCGGGATATTTTCGACCTGGTTTTCGTTGACCCGCCATTCGAAAGCAATCTGGGCGGGTTAGTGCTCGAGCGACTGGCTGAACAGGGTTGTGTCAGAAAGGGTGGTTTTGTTTATGTGGAATCGCCGGCTAAAATACATATTCCAGCACCAGAAAGTTGGTCCAATTGGCGCGATCAGGAGATGGGCGAGGTGCGTATGCAGTTGTTTCGCAATCTGCCACCAAAAGTAACCCCGGAAGAAAACCCGACTGAAGAGTTGGCAGAAGACCTGGCAGAAGACCTGGCAGAAGACCTGGCAGAAGGGCTGACGGAAGACTGAGTCACCGGGGTTAATTCAATTGATGAATGACCCGAGGCATCACAACAATCCGGTGAATGCACTTAATAACTGGGCCCATCAAGGGTAGAATATCAGGCTCTTATCGCTTGCAGGACGTTTTAGTTAAATGAGAACAACATCCACGGCCGTGTACCCAGGTACATTCGATCCGATAACGCATGGTCATACCGACCTGGTAACGCGTGCGGCGCGGGTCTTTGGTCGCGTGATTGTGGCTATTGCGGATAGCCCGCATAAGACACCGTTTTTTACGCTTGAAAAACGTATCGAGCTGGCGCAGTCCCAACTCGGCCATCTGGATAATATCGAGATCGTCGGATTTCATAATCTGCTTGTTGAGTTTGTTCAGGAACAGGAAGCGACAGTCATCATTCGTGGCTTACGCGCGGTTTCGGATTTCGAATACGAATTCCAGCTAGCCAGTATGAATCGCCACTTGAACAGCAAGATCGAGACCATGTTTTTGACGCCGGACGAGCGCTATGGCTTTATTTCTTCAACGCTGGTCAAAGAAGTAGCCCGTCTTGGTGGCAGTGTTTCCGAGTTCGTCGGCCCTCAAATTGAGAGCGCAATGAAACAGCAATTCGGGCTCTGACTGTGGCACTTACGATTACCGAAGAATGCATCAACTGCGACGTCTGTGAGCCTGAATGCCCTAATACGGCGATCTATCAGGGCGTCGAGATATACGAAATCAATCCTGATTTGTGTACGGAATGCGTAGGGCATTTTGACACACCGCAATGTGTAGAAGTCTGTCCGGTCGAGTGCATTCCCAAAGACGAAAAACACGAAGAATCAGAGGAACAACTGTGGTCCAAGTATCGACAACTTATCAGCGCGGCAGAAGTATGAAAGCGCGCCTTTCCGTTTTAGCTATAACGTTTACGCTGGGGGCGTTATTTGCGCTGCCTTTGCAGGCCGAAAGTCCCAATAAACCCGAGCCTAATAATCCTGAATTGGCCAAGCCCGGCAAGGCCGCGATCGCCAGCGCGCACTATATGGCAACCGCTGCGGGCCACGAAATTCTGGCCAATGGCGGCAACGCTTTTGATGCAGCGATTGCGGTTAGTTCGGTGTTGGCGGTAGTCGAGCAAACCAGCTCGGGAATCGGCGGTGGCGCATTCTGGGTACTGCATCGCGCGTCAGATAATTTCAATATCATGATTGATGGTCGTGAAATGGCGCCGGGAGCAGCTTTTACCGACATGTATTTGAATGAAGACGGCACGGTGAACCGTGAGCTTGCAGTTACTGGCCCGTTGGCAGCAGGTATTCCCGGTGAGGTTGCCGGTCTTGTCCACATCGCCAAACACTATGGCAATTTGCCATTGTCCGAAAGCCTCGCACCAGCCATCCGCATTGCCCGCGAAGGCTTTCCAGTTTATGAAAAATTCTACGGCATGCTGAAGTACACGCAGGACACAATTCGCCGCTGGCCTGGTGCCACAGAAGCTTTTTTGCCGGGCGGCAAAATGCCGGAAATGGGCCAGTTGATCAAGCTTCCTGACCTGGCGAACATACTTGAGAAAATCGCTGCTGAAGGCAGTGATGGCTTTTATAAAGGCGAAATTGCACAGCGTCTGGTTGATGGCGTGCAAGCTGCCGGCGGCATCTGGACCATGGAAGACATGGCCGCTTATGAGGTCAAGGAACGCGAGCCGGTGCGCACCACCTATCAGGGCTATGAACTGGTAACAGCGCCACCGCCATCATCCGGCGGTATTGCGATCGCTGAAATGTTGAACATCCTTGAGCCTTATCAGATTCACAATCAGGACCGCGTACATCGCGTACACCTGACGGTCGAGGCGATGCGCCGGGCTTATCGTGACCGCGCTTTGTTTCTGGGCGATTCTGATTTCTACCCGGTACCGCAAAAACGCCTTACCAACCCTGACTACGCTGCCGGCCTGCGCGCTGGCATCATGTACGACAAAGCTACGCCCAGCGACATGTTGCCTGGCCGCGAAAACCTGCCCGACGGCACTGACACCACACACTTTTCAATCATGGACGCCGAGGGCAATTTGGTTGCAGCTACTTTAACGGTCAATACGCCGTTCGGCTCCAAGTTTATGGTGCCTGGAACCGGCTTTGTATTGAACAATGAAATGGATGATTTTTCCGCCAAGCCGGGCGAACCGAACGCCTATGGCCTGATCGGTTTTACTGCCAACGAGATCCAGCCTGGCAAACGTCCGTTGTCCAGCATGTCACCAACGCTGATGATTGGTGAAGACAAAGTTGCGGTAATTGGCACACCAGGTGGCAGTCGCATTATTACCATGGTGCTGTTGGGCATTCTGGACTTTATGGATGGCAACGATCCTGAACACTGGGTATCGCTGTCGCGTTATCATCACCAGTATCTGCCGGATGTCATATCGGCTGAGCCGGACGCTTTCACCGTGGAGGAAATCGCGGCGCTGGAAGCCATGGGACATACGGTAAAAGTAAGCGAACGCCAGTGGGGCAATATGCACGGCGTGTTGTGGAATAGAGAAACCGGTGAAGTGACAGCAGGTTCTGATCCGCGCAGCGATGCGGGTAGTGCAGTAGTCAAATAATTTAATGGAGAATTTAATGAAAATGACATTCGTCAAAAGAACAATATTGGGTAAGACGGTATTGAGAAAAACGGCAATCGGCTTGATAGTTGGTCTGGTTTCCATCCAGGCTGCGCAAGCAGAAATTACTGACGAGCAACTGGACCTGGCTGCAGCTGCAGTTCAACCCCAAGTGGTCGAATGGCGTCGCTGGTTCCACAAAAATCCTGAATTGGGGAATCGTGAATTTCTTACCGCAGAAAAGATCGTCGAAATCCTTACAGGCATGGGTCTGAAGCCAAAAACCGGCATTGCCCACACCGGTATCACAGCGATAATCGAAGGTGGTTTGCCCGGCCCCTTGGTCGCCATTCGTAGCGATATTGACGCATTACCAGTGGTTGAACAAACCGGCCTGGAGTTCGCCTCGACAGCAAAAAGCCATTACAACGGCCAGGAAGTCGGCGTGATGCACGCCTGCGGACACGACAACCATATGGCGATGGTGTTGGGTGCCGCCAAAGTATTGAATGACATGAAGGCAGAGCTGGCCGGTTCTGTGATGCTGATTTTTCAACCGGCAGAAGAAGGTCCGCCAGCTGGCGAGGAGGGCGGTGCTTCGATGATGATTGATGAAGGTATTTTCGCAGACTTTAAACCTGATGCTATCTTCGGTATGCACGTTGGCATCGGCATTCCAGGTGGTCAGTTCGCGCTGAAACCCGGCCCGATGATGGCCGCTTCCGACAGCTTCACGGTAACGGTTAAAGGCAAACAAACCCACGGCGCGCGTCCCTGGGATGGAGTGGATCCGATCGTGGTTTCCGCGCAGATTATTATGGGCCTGCAAACCATCGTCAGCCGTCAGGTGGATGTCACCAAAGCGCCATCCATTGTCAGCGTTGGCCGTATCAACGGTGGCATTCGTTATAACGTGATTCCTGATGAGGTATCATTCGAAGGCACCATCCGTACTTTCGATCCGGATATGCGCGATTACATCCACAATGCAATTGGCCGCACTGCGCGTTTGATTGCAGAAAGTGCCGGCGCCGAGGCTGAAACCAGCATTTTGCAAGGTCCGCCACCACTTAGCAACGATGCAGACCTGACCGCGGAAATGATTCCATCTCTGGAACGGGCTTCCGGGCATCAGGTGCTGACCGTTCAGCCGCAGACGGTGGCGGAAGACTTTTCCGAGTACGGCGCGATTGCACCGTCGGTATTTGTATTTCTTGGCAACTGGCCTGCCGATATCGACCCGGCCACCAAGCCGGCCAATCATTCGCCGTTGTTTGATATGCACGAGCCCTATTTGGAAACTGGTGTAAAAGGCTTTACGCATATGGTGGTTGATTTTATGCAAGATAATCCGACCACAGAACAGTAGCCTGACTGATCCATTTAGATGTTGAGCGTACAGATGCTGAGAGCACAGATATTGAGCAGCCGGATATAGAAACCTGCCCATGAACGAACCGCTGAACGGGCCGCTTGAAGGCACGCTGGTGCTGGATTTGTCCCGCGTATTGGCCGGTCCATGGGCTGGTCAGGCGCTGGCTGATCTGGGTGCCAGAGTTATCAAAGTTGAGCGACCCGGTTCAGGTGACGACACCCGCGCCTGGGGTCCGCCCGACCTGGGCACAGGCAAAGACAGCGCCAGCGCCTATTTTCTTTGCGCCAATCGCGGCAAGGAATCCATCGCCATTGATTTCAAAGACCCCCGCGGTCGTCAGATCGTTCTGGACCTGGCGCGCAAAGCTGACATTCTGATCGAAAATTACAAGGTGGGTGGTCTGGCAGCTTATGGACTGGACTATGATTCAGTCAGCGCGATTAATCCGGCCATTGTGTATTGCTCCATCAGCGGCTTCGGACAAACCGGCCCGAATGCACACAAGCCGGGCTATGATTTCGTTATTCAGGCAATGAGCGGCCTAATGAGTATTACCGGCACCGAGCAGCCCACCAAAGTTGGTGTGGCCATTTCAGATTTGGTAACGGGTTTGTACGCTTCGATCGGAATTCTGGGTGCTTACACCCGCGCCCGTGAAACCGGGCAGGGCGAGTACATCGACATCTCCTTGCTGGATTCGCAAATGGCAATGCTCGCCAATCAGGCCTCCAATTATTTAATCACCGGTAAAGCACCGGGCTTTCTTGGTAACGCACACCCCAACATCGTGCCGTATCAAACGTTTGAAACTGCTGATTCCCCGATTGTGGTGGCAGTAGGTAATGACATGCAGTTCAGGTCATTTTGCCAGAGCATTGGCTTGTCAGAATTGGCAGAGGATGCGCGTTTTTGCAGCAACCACCAGCGTGTGCAGAATCGAGAAACGCTGGTGCCGATACTATCCGCAGCACTTGTTAAACAATCAGCTGAACATTGGCTGGGCACGCTTAAAGTGCCAACCGGCCCGGTGAATTCTATAGCGGAAGCGTTTGCTGACCCACAGGTCCTGGCACGCAATAATGTGCTGGAAACCGAACGGGCAGACCTGGGCAAAGTGCCGGGTGTGCGTTCACCCATCCGCTACAAAAACAATCCGCTTGAATCCCATCGGGCACCGCCCGCATTGGGTGACTCAACAGCATCGATCTTAAAAGAGCTGGGAATTGCTGCTGATGATATTGAAAGCTTGCTGGCCGATGGTGTTGTTGAGCAGCAAGAGCACGAGTAAAACTGATTAAAAATCTGCATATCGGTGGTTCGATTTGCTTCTCATTGATTGCCTTCCCATAATGATTGATGCAAGGATTTTTTATGCATGGCTAGCAAACTTGACCAAGCTGGCAAAGTCTCCCTGATCTGCGAGTCGAAGTGCGGCCAGATAGCGATCCCGGTTCCCGCCAGGTAGCCCCAAATCTCGACCGCCCCAAGGTAGCCGATTGAGTTTGTAATGCTTTAACAATATCAGATCGGCGACCAGCCTGGCATGGCGCCCGTTTCCGTTGGGAAATAGATGAATTTGGACCAGACGGTGATGGACCCTGACGCACAGTTCCACCGGCTCATATATGGATTTCCGAACCCACAATTGCGCATCTTCACACGCGTTTCTGGTTTGTACCGGGATTTGCACCCATTCTATTCCGATATTTTTGCCCGTTTTTCGATACTCACCAGCCCAGCGCCAGGTTTGGTCAAACATCTTTTTGTGTAGCTGCCTGACATAGTAATCTGTCAGTAAGTTTGGGAATTTGGATGACCTTGCTCTTAGAGCCCATTCCTGTCCTTGCACAATGTTGGATTGCTCCCACTCGTTTAATTCGTCTTGAGTTGCTATATGCTTGGGTATCAGGTCAGCAATTTCATCTGGGTCGAGAGCCGTTGCGCCAGGGTTTTTTGAATCGCTTAACGCCATAGTTCTTTTGGGTTTTCGAGCAGTTGCTTTTGAAGATCGTTTACTTCGCGGGTCAAGTATTCATCAGATGTGGCCTGGCTTTCAAGCTGCATGGAAGTTGTTAAAGGGAGTACACGTTCCCTTGCTTTTACAAGAGCCCTGTCTTCCAGGGTCTTCTGGAGGGACTTTCTTGGAACAATTGCATAGACGAGATCAGCATTCAAAGCGGCTGCGACTTTTTCCAGAGTCTGCAGCGTGATACTGCTTTCCTTCTCACTTTTCTCGAACTGCGCTTCCGCTGATTGTGAAATCCCCATGCGATGTGCCAGAACGCTCCCGCTGATACCGAGAGATTTCCGAATGGCAGAAATCCACCCATCTCTTGGGGGCGATCTCTTTTCTCTGGGTAAGTCTCTAAAAAACTGAAGCCGTTTATCCAGTTGAACAAGTTGAAGTTTTTGTGATTGTGATTTCACTTTCAGTACCTGCAAGTAATTAAATAAGATATAACTTATTTTTCAATGGATTAATAATAAGCTAAATCTTATATATTAACAACTTAATAATAAGCTATTTCTTATAATAAACTGCCAGTCAGGTTGAATCGCGCGCTATCTGAGATGGAGTCTCAGGACGCATGAAAGAACCTGGCCTCTTAAGTGAATCCGGTCCGAGCGTATATCTGAGTGCATATATTAGGGCTGGAAAATGACTAGGTACACTTGTCGTGGCATACTCTACATTCATTTCACTACAGTGGCGCGAGGACGATATGGCTGATTTCAAGCTAAAAATTAACGGTAAAGATCTGGATTTCAAGAATCAGCCGGATGACATTCCGCTCCTGTGGTTGCTGCGAGACGAAGCAAAACTGGTAGGAACCAAGTACGGTTGTGGCGGTGGTTACTGTGGGTCCTGCACGGTACATCTCGACGGGGTGGCGATACGTTCCTGTTTGGTCCCGGCAGCGACTCTGGAGGGCCGGCAGATAACCACCATTGAAGGGCTTGCCAACGGCGATTCGCTGCACCCCCTGCAACAGGCCTGGATCGATCTGGATGTCCCTCAGTGCGGTTACTGTCAGGCGGGACAAATTATGAATGCCGCTGCCTTGTTGGACAAACAACCGGCCCCGGATGAAGCGGCTATCGATAGCGCCATGGCGGGTAACCTGTGTCGCTGTGGCTGCTATATCAGAATCAAAGAAGCGATTTCGCAGGCCGCCACAACACTGGCCGCCACGACACTGGTCTCCAATGCCACTGAAACAACAACGGAGGCTAAGTCATGAATAATGCAGACAAGATGCTTGCAGATATGGCCAATCGCACAGCCCCGAAAAAACAGGCTTTGAATCGCCGAAGTTTCATTAAATTAAGCGGTGTTGCCGGCGGTGGGCTGGTATTGGGCTTTCACCTCACGGTTAGCGCAGCCGGCACGAAGGGAGCTACTTCAAAGGGAATGGCTACCAAGGGAACGGCTACGCAGGCAACCACTACCCTGAACGCCTATGTCCAGGTTCGCCCTGATAACGTCATTGTGATCGCGGCGAAAAACCCTGAAGCAGGACAAGGCGTAAAGACCTCGCTACCGATGATTGTGGCTGAAGAACTTGATGTCGATTGGGCGCAGGTGGAAGTCGTGCAATCGGAAATTGATGAAGCCCGTTACGGTGCGCAGTTTGCCGGAGGCTCAATGTCCATACCCATGAATTGGATGCCCCTGAGGCAGGCAGGGGCTACCGCCCGGGCGATGCTGCTGCAGGCAGCAGCGCAGGACTGGGGAGTCGCTGCGTCCAGCTGCCGTACAGAGGCTGGCTCAGTGCTACATCCCCAGAGCGGTCGTAGCTTAAGCTATGGCGAGTTGGCGCCAGCAGCGGCCAAGCTGGAGGTTCCCGATTTGGATTCTCTGGTGCTGAAAAAACCATCGGAGTACAAAATTCTTGGCCGGCGTATTACCGGGGTAGACAACCAGGCAATCGTAACCGGTCTGCCCCTGTATGGCATTGACCAGTCTGTTGCTGGAATGAAGTATGCAGTGTACGAGAAGTGCCCGGCCAGAGGCGGCAGTGTAAAGAGCGCCAATCTCGAGGCTGTGAAGAAACTGCCGGGAGTTGTCGACGCTTTTATTCTTAAAGGTAATGGCGATGTCACCCAACTTTCAGCGGGCGTGGCGATTGTCGCCGATTCCACCTGGGCCGCCTTCAGTGCGCGCAAGACGCTGAAAGTTGAGTGGGATGAAACAGATGCTGCTGATGACGACTGGAATAAAATGGTGGCAGAGGCCAAGGCGCTCCAAACACAGACAGGTGAAACGCTGCTGGAGACACATGGGGATGTCGACAAGGCCCTGGCGTCCTCAAGCAATACTCTGGAAGCATTCTACTACTACCCCTTTGTTGCACATGCCCCGATGGAACCGCAGAACTGCACAGCCAGTTTCAAGGATGGTCGCTGTGAGTTGTGGGCACCCACCCAGACACCGCAATCGGCAATACCAGCTATCGCCAGTACACTTGGCATCGAACCTGAAGCAATTACTATGAACCAGACCCGTATGGGGGGTGGATTTGGGCGCAGACTACTGAATGATTTTTGTTGTGAAGCGGCGGCTATTTCACGGCAATCAGGCGTCCCGATCAAGTTGCAATGGTCGCGTGAGGACGACATGGCCTTCGATTTTTATCGCATTGGTGGGTTTCACGCACTCAAGGGTGGCCTGGACGCCAGTGGCCATATTACTGCATGGGAAGACCATTTCATCACTTTTACTGAGGATGGCGAGAAGCCCACGCGCGGTGGAAGCCTGAGTTCAAACGAGTTTCCCGCGCCCTTGATAGATAACACCCGCTTGAGCCAGACGATGAAGCATACCGGGATTCCGGGCGGCTGGTGGCGTGCGCCAGGGTCTAACGGTATTGCTTTTGCGGTGCAGGGCTTTCTCAATGAACTGGCGGTAGCTGCGAAACGGGATCATTTGGAGGTTTTACTGGAGTTGATGTCCACACCGACGCGGGAGGCCGGCGAAAATGCGGGCACGCCACTGGATACTCAGCGCGCCGCGGCCGTCATTGCACTGGCGGCTGAAAAGGCGGGGTGGGGTAAATCATTACCAGCCGGGCACGCCCACGGACTGGCTTTCCACTTCAGCCATTCAGGTTACATCGCGGAGGTGGCCGAGGTGAGTGTTGCCGAGGTGAGTGCTGGTGGTAAGCGCAAGCTCACTTTGCACCGGGTTACAGTGGCCGCCGATGTCGGCCCCATCATCAACTTGAGCGGCGCCGAAAACCAGGTGCAGGGCTCGGTGATCGATGGCTATTCAACCATGGCAGGGCTGGAGGTTGATTTCAGTCGTGGTCGTATAAAAGAGTCCAATTTTCACGAGTATCCGTTACTTCGAGTGAGTATGGCGCCGAAAATTGATGTGCACTTTCTGCAATCAGCCAACCCGCCCACCGGTCTTGGTGAGCCAGCATTGCCACCGCTGGCTGCAGCGGTCACAAATGCCATTTTCGCGGCTACCGGTACCAGGGTCAGGGAGTTGCCTCTGAGTAAAAGCGGGTTTACTGTCTAGCGTTTATGGAAATTTCGGGACGTTCAATCCTCAGTATCCTCTGATGAAACCGGCGCCAGCACCTTTTCCGGTGGTGTGCGAAAATCACTCTTGAAATGGATATCTCTTTGCGGAAATGGAATTTCAATGCCATGTTCATCTAATAGCGTGTGCAGCTCCCACATAAAACTCGCCCGTGTCCGTCCGGGCCGGCGCACACCTTGCCGGCTGACCCAAAACAGAACCAAAAAATTCAATGAATTGTCACCAAAACTAGAAAGCCTGACTTGCGGTGCCCGGTCAGGCATATGGGTCAGCGAGCTTTCCACTTTTGCAACAGCTTGCAGTGCCAGCCTTTTAACAAGTTATTTGTCCGTCCCATAAGCCACACCAAATGGTACACGCATCCGCCCGTATGTTTCCCGCAAGGTCCAGTTGGTCAACTGGGTAGTTACCAATACAGAGTTAGGTACGACTACATCCACGCTATCATTGCTGGTGATTACGGTGGCACGGGTATTGATCTCCTTGACCACGCCGAACAAACCATTGTCCAACTCGACAAAATCACCCACTCGCATGGTGCCTTCAAACAGCAGGATGAGCCCCGAAACAAAATTACTGACAATGGCCTGTAGACCAAAGCCGATACCGACTGACAAGGCACCTGCAATTAAAGCAAAACTGGTGAAATCGATACCTATCGAACCGAGTGCGGCAAAACTGCCCGCCATAATGGCGATGTAGTGTAAAATTCTGCCGAGAGTATAGAAAGCAGGGCTTTGGACGGTTTGCTTTCTTGTTATACCACGGGCAAGAAGGTAACGAATCAGCCAGGAAATTCCAATTGCCAGACCCAGAATAAGCAACATTTTAATAAGGCCGGCCGGGGTGACGGGTGTGTCGCCAATATCGAACAGGTGAAAGTCAGACATTTCATTAACGCGATCCCAGGCGTTACCAAAAGCAAGACCCAGACGTGCACCCGTGCTGCTTAAACCACTTTGCGCAGAGATGAATTCTCTCGTAAGGATTGCCTGAATGAACAGCAGATCATCGCTGGTGCTCCTGATCTGACCAACAAATGCCAGTGTATCGCGCGCAACAGACTGGGCAATCTCAAAATTCTTAACCGTATTCAGACTTGTGTCAGGCGACGGATTGATCAGTGTTGACTGACTGGTCGAAGCCCATAGTTCTACCTGTCTCAGCGCTTCGTCAGTAACCCGACGAGCCTGCGTCATAGCTGATTGGACATCAAATTCGGGGTCCAGCGAACCAGAGCGGAAGTGGTACCAATTGAATTTGACGGTGACCAGCAAAGCCTGAAGCTGTGCCAGTTCGGCCTCGGTTGCGGCTCGTGTCAGCTGTTGTTGCCTAAGCAATTCCAGGCTCGGGTTAGCAGTATCTGCCGAAAGAGCATTCAATAACTGTGATTGAAGAGCCGCTAATTTGCTTGTCATTTCGGTCGTTTTTGCGTCGGCTTCAGATTGTGCCGTTTGCAAGTCGGCCAAAGTTGTATCCGTGTCGACCAAATGAGCTTGTGCAAATGCCTGCTGCACATCTATCAGCTGACTCTGTGTCTCGATAAGTTTTAGGGTTTTCCGTGAATTTTCCGTGCTTACACGTGCGAGTTCATATGCGACTCTGGCCGATACACGATTGATTCCGGCTAGAATCCTTGCCGGTGATTCAGGATTGGTGGAACTGTAGTCACGTAACAATTTGTCCCTGCGATCCTGAAGTAGGTTGGCTTTTCTTTGAGATTGTTCAATCTGCAACTCAACCTGGGTAGCATCGCTTGTGAGTGCACGCCATTGGGCGCGTAAACTTAGCAGTTCGTCTATGAAATATGTCTCTTTGGCCAGTGGTGGATCATAGCGCTGCTCAAGTGGCCCTTGCTTCGCCAAGGCCAGCAGCTCAAACTGGCTTTTGATATATTCCAATCCGCTTTGCGCGGTTATCAGTTCATTGCCATTCAGGCCTTTGGCTCTTTGCTCCAGTGCGTCAAGGAACTTACTTACCCGCTGACTGGTAAGCTCGGCAGATGAACCCGTAAGCGCCGACCACCAATCCGAAGGCAACTCGGCCAGGTCAGGTGCCTGCCAGGTCTCTTCAGTGGTTTCTGGAAGGTTCGGAACAGGGAGTATCTGGGCGGTTGCCGGTATGGGGGCCAGGTAAGCGGCCAGTAGCAACCATGCCGTGAGTTTTAGCAGACGGTTTTGCCAGTTTTTAGCGTTTGTTTTGTACATTTTGAGGCAACTATAACCGATTTGAGTAAATCACAAGCGGTGATAATGACCATATGGCTTTTATTCTACCTGTGTGTGACACTCTGCTTGTAATCCGATCAGTCCGGATGAACTGCACTTCCTGGACAACGACATACTATGATGATTTCGTTCACCGCAATGATCTGGATCGCTTTCCTCGCGCTTATCGCCGCAGTGGTAGCGCTGGACCTCGGTGTTTTTCATCGCGAGCGCCGTGTCATCACGCTGCCCGATTCCCAACGTCGTATCGTTGGCGGTGATTGGTGGCATATTAGCGGTGGGCATTATTGCCTCGACAAAAGTCGTCAGTGACAAGGCCGCATTGATGTCGCCTCTCGCTAAAGACATAGAGAGTTTATTTGTCTCGTCCTATCGACAGGCACGAAGGGCTGTAATTCTGTTAGTTGGCTCCTCTGTTCTTATCATTGGTATAGCGATGGTATTGCTTCCGGGTCCTGCGATCCTGGTGATTCCGCTTGGTCTCGCGATTCTAAGTATAGAATTCGCGTGGGCCAGACGTTGGCTCGCAGAAGTAAAAATCAGATTGCACAAGGCCCGTGAGTTTGCGAACAACAAACTTCGAAAACGCTAGACAGACGGACAAAGAAGCTGAGGGGATAAGATGGATTACATAGTTAGTCTCGCTACAGATCCGGCGGCATGGATTGCATTGGCGACGTTGACAACCATGGAAGTTGTTTTGGGCGTCGACAACCTGATATTCATTTCTGTGCTGTCTAACAAGCTGCCGGAGCACCTTCGTTCGAAAGCACGGAGGATTGGAATTGCAGCTGCGCTCGTACTGAGATTAGGGCTGCTTGCGACCATTGCACTTATTGTCAAACTTACGACGCCCCTATTCGAACTATTTGGACAGCCCTTCTCCTGGCGGGACCTGATTTTCTCACTAGACAGTATTATTACGGCCGTCGGCATGACAACGCATATTCCGATAATGGTCGTAGCAGTGGTAATTGCCGTTGCAACAATGCTGCTTGCGGCAGACCCGTTAGCGAAATTTGTTCACGCCAACCCTACTATCCTAATGCTGGCGCTGGCCTTCTTGCTGCTCATCGGTACCACGCTGATCGCTGACGGCTTCGGCGCGTCTGTGCCAAAGGGTTACATTTACGCTGCGATGGCATTCTCCGCCTTAGTCGAAGGCCTGAACATGATGGCTCGGCGGGCACGGCGGCTAAAGTCTTCCGAAAAGAATGCCGCTCCTTGATAGGCGACAGGGCCAATGACCGCTTCAGCGGAAAGCGGCCATTGGTGACATTGATATTTAACTCCAATTCTAACTCAAACTCATTGCATCACTGAGGATGCATATCGTGGTTATTCCTGTTTCAGGGCTTGATATAAGCCCGTGGCATTGTAGGGTCCTGCTGCAAATAACGATCACGCAATTTGGTCTGACGTGATTCCATCGACATCAGTTTGCCGTCAATCACAACTACCTGTGCCAAGCTGGTTACATCCAGAGGATCACCGCTCCACAACACTACGTTAGCGCCCTGGTTGCGGGTAATCGTACCCTGGCCGTCGGTAACGCCAAACACACTGGCAGGAACGCTGGTCAATGCTGCGATGCCGGCTTCGTGCGGCAGGCCGTTGGCAACCGCATTACCAGCCATCTGACGCTGTTTACGTGCTGAATGGCCACCGGCTCCACTAACAATTACCTGAGCACCAGCGGCATTCAAAATTGCTGCATTGTCCAGGCGTGAACCCAGCGTATCAAAGTTGCCTGGCAGGTTGCTCAGCGGATCCAGCATGACTGCAACGTTAGCAGCAGCTATTTGATCCGCGACCATCCATGCCTGCGCACCACCGGCGATTACGATGTTGAAGCCATAACCATTGGCAAACTTCAGGACCTGCAAAATATCGCTGGCACGGTCCACGTTGACGACGGTCTTTGAGATGCCGTCCAGGTAGGACATCAAGGTGTTGCGACCAGCGCGGGTTAACAACCTATCTTCACTTGATGAAGGAGGATTGTCAGCTTCTTGCATGGCCTGATCGAGCAGCATCCATTGACCATCGCGGGAGCCGCCGCTTAAATCACTTGCGTCACGTCCGATATTCAGGAACAACACAGGACTGCTGACAAAACTGTCGTAGCCTCCGTCCAGTGCTACAACGCGCCCCTGGCCGCCAAATATGGAGCCCTTTGACATGGCGCCCATAAGCGTGAAGGTGATGCCTTCGACTCTGGCGACTGGAATGGCAGTCGCATTAGGGTTGTAGGAAATCGTCACGTCGAATTCCGGACGCATTTCATCGAAATCCAGAGAGTAGTCGCTGGACTCCTCCACCGCTGAAACTTCAGAGTTGCCTAGCTCTGTGACACCCGCAAAAAAGCCGGGAGTCAGCGGCTGTCCTTTGGCTTCAAATAGTTTGATGTCCTTAGGGGCAGACAGGTCTTTACCGATTTTCTTGATTTTGCCGTCTGAAATAAGTACATCAGTGTTTTCGAGAATGCCGTCTTCGGTCATGGTGTGAACCGTGGCGCCGCGAATCAAAATGTCATCATTGGCCATCGCTGCCAACGAGAAAGTGGCGAGAGATGCGATCAGTGCTAATTTAAATGTTTTCATTGGGACACTCCCTGCAGTTGACCTAACTCGAAATCAGACACCGGTTGCAGGGCTGGATTGTTGACGTCATAGACCATAGCGCCATCAATAAATACCTGGCCGGCTTTGGCGTAAACGCTAAACGGGTTCTGGTTCCAGATGACTACATCGGCCATTTTTCCAGGCTCAAGCGAACCGGTTTGATCGGCCACACCCAATGCTTTGGCAGCATTGCTGGTTACCCATTCAATCGCGTGTTCCGGGGTAATGTTCATGCCAACTGCGTTACCACGCGTCATGGCTTTGGCAGCTTCCTGGTTCAGGCGTTGGATACCTTCAGCTGAATCGGAATGGACAATGGCGCAACTGCCTTCAGGGCGATCAACGATTGCGATGTTTTCCTGAATGCCGTCATAAGCTTCCATTTTGAAGCCCCACCAGTCGGCCCACAGTGCGCCACAAACATTTGCTTCAGCCAGTTCGTCGGCGATTTTATAAGCCTCAACGCCATGGTGGAATGCTGTGATGTTGTAGTTAAATTCATCCGCCATATCCAGAATGGTCAACATTTCATCGGCGCGATAGCAATGCATGTGTACCAGAATCTCGCCATTCAGAACACCCGCCAATGTTTGCATTTTCAGGTCAACTTTAGGTGCTTTGGCCTTTTCTTTTTCTTCTTCAGTGCCGTTGGCCATTGTTTCGTCGTAGGCATTCCACTCATCCAGGTACTTTTGTGCATCAATCCACTGTTCCCGGTAAGACGCCATATTACCCATGCGGGTACTTGGCATTTGTTTGCGTGAACCGTAAACGCGTTTGGGGTTTTCGCCGCAAGCCATCTTCATGCCATACGGGGCACCTGGGAATTTCATGCCCTGATAGCTGGTGCTGTAGATGTTTTTCAGCGTAACACCGCGACCACCAATTAAGTTGCCCGAACCTGGCAGGATCTGCATCGATGTAACGCCGCCAGCCAATGCCCGTGAAAATCCGGGATCTTGTGGCCAGATGCTGTGCTCGGCCCAGACATTAGGCGTAGCCGGGTTGGTCATTTCGTTGCCATCTGAATGGGCATCAACACCGGGGCTCGCATAAACACCCAGATGCGAATGCACATCGATCAAGCCGGGGGTTACCCATTTGCCTTTGGCATCAATGGTTTTGACGCCAGCTGGTGCATCGCCTGTGCCAACAAACGCAATTTTGCCGCCCTGAATCAGCAAGCTGGCATTGTCCAGTCGCTCGCCGGTTCCGGTCAAAATGGTGGCATTGGTAATAAGTGTGGTCTCTGACGGCAGCGGCGCATAAGTTGAAGGATAAGGTTCAGCTTGTGCATTGCGGGCAGAAAAAGCGGCGAGAAATAGAATGCCAATTAGCATTGTGTTGAGGCGCATGATTACTCCTGATAAAGGCGCAAAGATCAGCATCTTAACAAATATTTGAGGCATAAAGCACTTTCAATTCAGATGCTTCAATGTCGGCAATTCGTCAGCGTTGGTGCATTTATTGCACATATGTCGGTATCATCCAATCGGAATGAATAAAAACTCTCAAAACACTCAACCAACTTTACCGGATGATCTGCAGGACTGGATTGAGTCCAGTTTGGCGGCCGGAGACAACATTCTTGCCACTTCCAATCAAGGCACGGTGCTGCTGTATGAAAACGCTGAACTGAAGTTAATTGTTAAATCAGCCATGGGGCGTGGCGCCATTCGCAAAGCCCGGCAGGCGGCCTTGGAAAGAGAATATGCAGCCTATAAGAAGTTGGACGGCGTTGAAGGGGTGCCGACTTGTTACGGCCTTCTGGATCAACAATATTTACTGATGCAATTTATAGATGGTGTGCCCTATCGGCAGGGGCAGTGGGTGGATGAAGAAACTCGCAGCCACTGGTTTACTCAACTATTATCGATAATTCAAACGTTTCATGCCCGCGGTGTCAGCCATGGTGATCTAAAATCTAAAACCAACTTGATAGCAGGTGTTGATGGCAAACCCTATGTCATCGATTTCGGCACTGCGTTTATGCACAAAGACGGGTTCCATCCGGTGAATAATCATTTTTTTGAGTTCGGCAAGCGCTTGGATATTAATGCCTGGGTGAAGCACAAGTATCGCGGGAAGTATGGGGATGCTTCTGATGCAGATCGGAAGTTGTTGGATTATTCCTGGCTGGAGTATTGGGTGAGGAGGGTGAGGGGGCGGCCCATGCACTAAGGGTGGTGCAAATTTTTTGCCTTTTTAAAACGGACTCTTTTTAGAGTGGGTCGCATCGGTCACATGGCTTACATCTGGGGACGCTCAAGCACATCCTTGTGACGCTCATCGTAGCCCAGGCCAGCCTCTCGACCAGCGATGCAGGGAGAAGGTGAGACCGGGAACCGGTTGAGAGGCTAGCCTGGGCTATGCACTCGAAGCGTGCCCTGAGTAGTACCAACCGCGTCGCCGCCGTCCTCGCACCAATCTTATAGAATCGGCCCCCTATCCAAACCCATCTTTTAGTCTTTGCAGGCCTTCTTCGATACTGACGTCCGCCCTATACCCGAAGTCGGCTTTGGCTGCGGAGATATCGTACCAGTGGGCGGTGGATAGTTGCTCGGCGGCGAAGTGGGTTATTGGTGGTTCTGATTTCAGCCGCAGGACTTTCCACACGAATTCGAAGATGGTGCCTAATGTTTTTGCGACGGCCGGCGAGATGCTTTTGATTTCTACATTGTGGCCGGCGGCTTTTAACATGCCGGAGATAATTTGCTGTTGGGGTAGTGGTTCGTCGTTGGAGATGAAGTAGGTTTTTCCGCCGACGGCTTTTGGGCCGCTGAGTAATTTGTCGAGTGCTTGCAAGTGGGCCTTGGCGGCATTTTCTACGTAGACCGTGTCGATCAGCTTTTCCGGGCCGGGTAGGCGGATGCTGCCTTTTTTGGCGCGTGCAATCAGGCCCGGTAGCAGGTGGTTGTCACCTGGGCCCCAAATGTAATGCGGGCGCAGCGATACTGTTTGCAGATCGGGGCCGTTGGCGGACATGACCATTTGCTCGGCCAGTGCTTTGGTGGCGGGGTAGGGTGCTTTGAATTCTTTCGGGTACGGTAGCGATTCGTTGCCGCCTTCGATATCACCCCCCGCATTTACAGCACTTGGGCTGGATGTGAATACCAGATTTTTAATGTTGTGTTTGTGGCAGGCTGCGATGATGTTTTTGGTGCCGACCACGTTGGGTTGATAGTAGCTGTCGTATGACCCCCAGATGCCGGCTTTGGCGGCGGTGTGGATGACGGCATCAACGCCTTTGGCGACTTGGTCGACTTGCACGGCATCGCTGATGCTACCCTGCCGAATTTCGACGCCGAGCTTTTCCAGAGCGACGTTGGGGCTGCGTTGGAACGCAATCACTTGATCACCACGAGCGAGTAATTGACGGCAAATTTCGCCGCCCAGAAATCCGCCACCACCAGTCACCAGAATCTTCATCTCAAACTGAACTCCATGTCATCAACACGCAGGCTCGGCAGGGTACTTCTACAACCAATGCGCTGAATCTTAGCCTTCATAAATCTAGTTGTTCCGCGGCCCAAACGGCCAGTTGTTCACGGCCGATTTTGGCGTTGTGCCGGATGTCTACCGGAAACGACTTGTGAAACAGGAAATTGGTAATACCGCTGGTGGCAGGATGGTTGTGTGCCAGCTTCTGCAGATCTGCGCGGATGCGATTTTGCCGGGCACCATTTGCTTTTTCCAACGTTTCTACACACAGCACTGCGGTTTGGTAACCGGCAGCGCCAATGCCCACCAACGCCGTGCGAGCGACTTCGGGATGAACATTGAAGATGGCTTCGATCTGATCTGGGTAGAGCGTGTCACTGCCGTTGGTAACTCGCTGAGATTTACGGCCGCAGTACCACAAGCGGCCTTGCGGGTCGAAATAGCCGGCATCGCCCATGCGGTGCCAGATATCGTCATCGGCCCCGGTGATTTTTGCCAGTTCTGTTTGCTCATCACGTTGCCAATAGGCATCTGTGGTGGTTGGGCCGTGCACAACGACTTCACCGGTAATACCCATCGGTAACTCGAACGAATCCGTAAATGTTTCGATGATGTGATCAGAAATCGGGATGATTTTGACCTGATTGGGTGCCACTGGCCGGCCCACGCAAGTGCCGTGACCTGCCGCTGTGCTTTGTTCGATTTCAGCGCTTAGCTCAGAACTGGATATGCTGCTAACCGGCAGGCATTCGGTGGCGCCATAGGGGGTGTGAATTTCAGAATTCTCGGGTAGCGCCTTTTGCAGTCGCCGAATCGTTGCCACAGGGACTGCTGCGCCAGCGGAGATGATCCGCTTTACGTCAGGCAGCTGAATATTGTGTTCTTCGGTGTATCTACCCAGTACATTCAAAAGCGCCGGCGAGCCGAAAATATTACTCACATTAAAACGGGTTATGGATTGCAGCAGCAACTTTGGATCTACCTTGGCCGGCCGGGTAGGGTCCATATAGGGCACCACCGTGGTCATTCCCATCGCAGGGTCGAACAGGGCGAAGGGTGGGAAAGTAGGTAAATCCACCTCGCCGGGCTGGATCGCAAACGCGTTTTGCAGCATTTCGATTTGAGATGCAAAGTGGCGGTGACGATATACCACGCCCTTGGGGATGCCAGTGCTGCCGGAAGTAAATAGAAGTGCCGCCATTTCGTCCGGCTTGGTATCTGCCAACACACTTGCGGAGACTTTCTGGCCAAGTTGTCGTAATTGTTTGGTATTCAAGCCACCCCAACCGAGTTTGGGGCCAGAGGTAATCAACTTTACCTTGGGCACCCAGCCGAACAGTTTGCGGGCGATCTGGGCTTTGGTAACGCCGATAAATGCTTCGGGCCAGGCTTCATGCAGACAGGTTTTCAGCGGTTTGATGCCGATGCCCGGATCAATCAGAACAGGCACCGCACCGGCCTTGAACAGGGCGAAGAACATAGCAAAAAAATCCAGGCCCGGCGTCAGCATCAGTGCAGCCCGGACGCCGCGCCCGATGCCGTACTCAATTAAGCCTTTGGCGTAATCATCCGACAGTTCATTTAAGTCTGCGTAGCTGACGGATTGGTATTGGATTTGCCCGCCACGTTTGCCGGTTGGATAATGGATGGCAGCATTGGCGCCCTGGCGGTTGGCCTGCTCGACCAGCGCTGCGGCGATGTTGCAGGTATCAGGTTTGCCGGGTTCCGGATTCATTCTGATCCAGGAATTCAGTGATTTTTTGTGTCAGGGGTGCGCCGCCATCTTCCAGAATATAATGACCGCAATCGGGGTAGCTCAGAACTTCAGCTTTCGGCAGGATGCCTTTCCATTTTTTCAGAAAATGCAGGTCAAAAACAAAATCCTTTTCGCCCCAAACCAGTATGCAGGGTTTATCGGCAAACAACGGCAAGCGTTGTTCGGTGGCTTCGATAATTTCAAAACCCGGATCACCCTGTTTGAGGGGAATGTCCTGAACAAATCGTAATGTGGCAATGCGATTGGCCCAGGAGTCATACGGGCCTGTGTATCCTTTGCGAACTTGATCGCTAACCGGTTTCTTGAATGCAATGCGTGAAGCTACACCCGAAAATGCATTGAAAGCCCTGACCAGAAATGCGCCCACAAAAGTATCGCGTGCCAACCACAAGCCAAAAGGCAGTTTTTTCTGCTCAGGTATGGCAAACGCAGCTGTGTTGGCGATTACCATGCTGGCGATCTCATCGGGACTTTTGCTGGCCCAGCCGAAACCGATCATGCCGCCCCAATCGTGAACGATCAGATGAATCGGCCGCGTCGGATTTACCTGTGCTATCAGGCTTTCGATATCGGCAACCCGTTGTCTTAATGTGTAGCTGTAATGGTCGTCATCGGGCTTATCAGATAAACCGCAGCCGATATGGTCGGGCACGATACAACGAAACCGGTCGCGCAGGGCAATCACGATATTTCGGTAGTAGAACGACCAGGTCGGGTTGCCGTGCAGCATCAATACTATAGGGGCATCTTGCGGGCCCTCATCCAGATAGTGCATGCGGTTGCCACCCAGATCCAGCCAGTTTGACTGGAACGGGTAAAGATTTTCGGAAGGCTTGAACAACGTATCAATCACCTATGAAAGGAAGGCGAAACTCATCAGACAACCACTCACCAGACAACCTCTGCCATTGAGCAATTCAGGCCGGAGCCGATTCCGAGTAGCGCAACGCGGTTGCCTTTCTGTATTTTTCCGAGTTCAACAGCCTTGGCCAATGCGATGGGTACAGAAGCCGGGCCGATATTGCCGTACTGAGGATAAATTCTGTGCACTTTCTCAGGTGAAAGATTCAGCAGTTTCATAATGGCATCAGTATGCGCTTTGCTGACCTGGTGAATGATGAACTGGTCTAACTCCTCTGCTACCCAGCCAAGACGTTCTCGCGCCGCCGCAAAAGTTTTGGTGGCCAGCTTCAGGCCTTCGGTCAGCAGCGTGCGGGTGTCAGTGACCATGCGGTCCATCTGGCCGTAACAAAGTTGATTAAACTGGGTGGCGGCACGGGTGACGCTGCCGAGGTATGTATGACCATCAGGTGCCAGTTCCCGTCGGGACATGACCATTGCTGCGGCTCCGGAGCCCAGCGTCAATGATGCAAATTCAGCACGAAACTGCTTCTCGTCGACACCCGGCTCTAACAAGCGCTCAATGGTCGCATTGCTGATCGGGCCGCTGGTTTCGCCATCAACCACCAGAGCGTAATCAACATCACCGCGCTCGATCATACGGGCAGCAATGTCCATTCCATTCAAAAACGCCAGACAGGCATTGCCCACATCAAAATTCAGGCAGCGCTCTCCCAGGCCCAGATTACCGTGCACCATACAGGCGGTGGACGGTTCCAGGTAATCACGACAGACGGATGTATTGATCAATACGCCGATTCGGTCGCGGTCTATTCCAGCCTCTTCAATGGCCTTGGCGGCTGCCAAAGTTGCAGCATCCGAAGGCTGCGTACCCTCTTCCCAAAAACGGCGCGATTCAATACCGGAAATCTTTTCAATTAAATTCGGGTGCATACCCAACCGATTCATAGCAGGTCGCAACCGTTCTGCGATCACTGAAGAGGGCATTTTTATAGGCGCGTCCACTGCGCTAAGAGATTGTATTACAACATTTTTAAATTGCATGCGCGTCCGGAAAGTGAAGCCAGAATTTAGCTGGTGATAGTTGAAAGTGTACCAACTTGACATTGTATCCTAAGCAGGCAATAGTGGCTACATGGTACCTTTATGCTCAACTTATGTATTAGACTGATTTCATTGTTAATTCAGGGAGTTCGCAGTTTGGCATTATCAGGTAGGCTGTCGGCCACAAAGTGGTAGCACAAAACACAAGCAATGACGGTCAATCGACCGGGCAATTATTCGGGGCGGAATCTTTCAGCCTCAAAAGCCTGCCGTTGCGTGAACTTGAAAAACCACAAGGTGATGATGTTCACCTGTGGCATTTGAATTTTGATGTCTTGTCGAATCCATTGAGCGAGGACAACAAGGCACGCTCCAGTGATATGTCGGCCTCGCAACAACGGGCAGTGCGGCGATTTTACCTGCGGCTTTTATTGGGTGCTTATCTGGATTTGCCCGGCAAGGATGTACACATCGAGCGGCGCATCAAGGGTAAGCCGGAATTGGACAAGGCGCAGTCTAAAGGCGAAATCGATTTCAATGATTCCCGCAGTGGTGGCAGCTACCTGATTGGCATTAGCAGCGGCGCGGCCATTGGCGTTGATCTTGAGGATGCGGTGCGCGAAAGTGGCAAGCCGCGAGCGCTGGCGAAGCGTTATTTCAGTCAGCCTGAAATTGACGCGCTGGCAGCATATGAAAAGCAGGATTTGCATCGCAACTTTATTCGTGCCTGGGCTTGCAAAGAAGCCATGGTCAAAGCAAATGGTTTGGGCATTGCCAACCAGCTTCGTCGATTCAGTGTGGAAGTAAATCCCAACAAGTCACCTGCGGTTCTGCAAATGATGGACGACGATCCGGATGCCTGGACATTGGCTATGGCTCAGCCGATGAAAGATACAATTGCAGCTGTTGCCGTCAGGCAAAAAGGCATTCGACTGATAGGTTTCAGTCTTTCATAATCGCCGTTCGAGGGGTCAGCAACGGTGCATCTTCTTTGAGATTTAGCTGGTTGTTGTTGATATCAATGCCCAGCGCATTCCAGGTCTCCTGCAGGTCTGGAAAATCTTCAGAATTTACGTATTTCTGATAAAGGTCGCTGAAAACACGGCTATCTGTAAGCGCATCCAGTTTTTCAAACATAACTTTGGCGCGCCACGTTTCGCTATTGCTCAGGCAGCATTCATCTAATGACGCCAGCGCACTATCGAGAGATTGCTGTCCGTTGCTTGCCTGGCGTAATTGCACATCGGCCATCAGCATGATCGCCGCGCCTGACCAGTAAACCCGCATGGTAGCGGCACGACCTGCCCGGGTTGCCTGAGCCAGAGTGCCGCCGGTGGTGGCTTTTCTGCCGCGCTCGAAGCCGCCGTACAATTCTTGCCAGGCTTGTGTTGCACTCAAGCGGCCATCACGTGCGCGCAATACATTTTGATAGTAAGAAGCAAGGCCTTCCGACAACCAGCGATCACGACTGGAAATATACGGAAGCAGCATATGACTGAACTCGTGCGTGGCAGTCCATTGATTGCGAAATTCTTGCAAGGAGCTGTTTTCATTAATATAAAAGATGGTCGCTAAGCCGCCACCGCGCAACACTTGCCCAAACGTACCGTATCGCCCCAGCTTACCGTTGGGAATAATCAATACCTGCACTTTGGGTTGTGGGAAGCTGCCGAGTGCTATTTTGGCTTCCCAACTTGGCGGTGTATTGTCTGGCTGATAAATTGAAATTCGATCTTCATAGCCTGTAAGCCTCCACGGGGTTGAGAAAGATATGCCCTCCGGCAACATCATATGTACGCTCAAACCCCGATTCCGCGCTCCCCGCCAGAACCATACATCGGCGTTCATGATCAGGTCGCCACCGACTTTCATCACTACCTGGCCTTTGTGAGGCGCCAATGCATTGTTGAAATTGACCTGCCAGTTGAGACAGCTGTTATCAGGTAAAGAGGGTAGGCGAACGGTACCGTCATTTTCGCGGACTTTTACCGGCTGGCTGTTGTGAAGAATATTTTGAGACCAGTTACTGGCCTGATTATTACGATAAATTCGATCCGGAGCGGCGCCATCAAAACACAGCTCAGCATCCACCACCGACAAGTTATCTGCGAAACGCGCTGTTAATACATCGCCTGCGTACAAGTGCGGGCTAATCGCCAGCAACAGGCCAGGAATAAGTAATACGCGCATTTATTTTCTGACAAGTTGAATCAGGCTTTCGTTGGCAGGATTCTTGCCGTGCCGGCCTTTGTAAAACGCCCTGATCTTTTCAAAATCTTCTTCTATGCTCTTTCCCGGGTAAAAAGAACCGCCCAGACCAACCTGTTTCCGGCCGAAGTCGAGATATGCCATGGCAATCGGTACGTTGACTGCTTTGGCGATATGCCAGAAACCTGTTTTCCAATGATCGGTTTTGCTGCGTGTGCCTTCCGGCGCTAACGCCATCACGAATTCATCTTTATCGGAAAACATGTCAGCAATTTGCTTGATCAGGTCTGCGCTTTGACCACGGTGCACTGGCGCGCCACCGATAGCGCGGAAAAACCAGCCGTAAGGCCAGCGAAAAAGCGTATGTTTGCCGATGAAACGGAAGTCCATTTTGAGAGCTTTTGCAGCCAGAATGCCCAAAGGAAAATCCCAGTTACTGGTATGTGGTGCCGCTATAGCGATGTATTTCTTTGATTCAGGGAAGTCTGCGTGCGCACTCCAACCGAGTAATTTGAGTAGCCACTTTGACAGTTGAGAAAGCATTCAGTCATCTTAACTCAGAATTGTCTGGAGGATGAAGCCAGCAAAATAGAACCAGAAAGATGGGCCGGGAAAGTCTAGCGCAAGGACTTGAGGATCAGCCATCCACCGACGGCCAGAAGCACCGTGCCAGTCAATGAGTGCCCCCACAAATACCAGGGCCCGGTTTCCATTGCGATCAAAAAAGCGCCGGACATGCCAAGTGAGCCTCCGCCTATTGCGAAACGGGTTTTTTGACGTGACGTCAGTAACTCGCGCTGCAGTTTTAGTTTGTTCTGCTCCGAATCTGCACTGTTCGTTGCCTCGTTATTGGTTTTGATCAACATGTTGTGAACCAGGTCACGAATCTCTGGGGCTTGAGCCAGCCAGCGCGGCAGGCGTTCACGCAACTCGCCCAATAACATGTCAGGCCGGTTTTTCTCTTTAAGAATGGCATCAAGCTCCGGCTTGGCCACCGACCAGATATCCAGCTCAGGATCGAGTTGCCGGCCCAGGCCTTCGACGTTAAGTAGTGTTTTTTGCAGCATCAACAATTGCGGCTGAATGGTCAGATTAAACCTGTGTGCCACTGAAAAAAGGTCAAACAACAACTTGCCGAAGGAGACTTCATTCAAGGGCCGGGTAAAGTTGGGCTCACCCACTGTGCGCACTGCAGCTTCCAGTTCATCCAGACGGGTGTTGGCTGGCACCCAGCCTGCTTCGATGTGCAAGCTCGCTACCCGTGCATAGTCCTGATTGAATAATGCCACGAAATTTTCTGAAATGTAGTACAGGTCTTTGGGTGTAAGGCTGGCGACAATGCCAAAATCCATGGCGATAAACGTCGGCTCGGCGGGGTCGGTTGCATCTACCAGGATATTGCCGGGATGCATGTCCGCATGGAACAGGTTGTCTCGGAAAACCTGCGTATAAAAAACCCGCACACCGGTTCGGGCCAGCTTTTTGAGATCAACACCGTGCGCACGCAAACCCTCTATGTCGCCGGAAGGTAGCCCGGATACGCGTTCCATCACTAATATCCGTTGCGTGCAAAACTGCCAATAAACTTCCGGGATATACAATTCTTTGGAATCTTTGAAGTTGCGTTTCAGCAAAGAGGCGTTGGCGGCTTCACGCTGCATGTTCAGCTCATCGAACACGACCATTTCAAATTCGCGCACGACATCAAGTGGCCGCACATTGGCGCCGTTGGGTATAATTTTTTCAGCCAGACGTGCAATGCTTTTAAGCAAATCGATATCATCACGCAGCTGCTCGGCGATGCCGGGGCGGACCACTTTGATCACTGCTTCGCGGCCGTCTTTGAGGGTTGCAGGATGGACTTGAGCTATAGAAGCGGACGCCAAAGGTTCGGTATCAAAAGAGGCGAACAATTCATCCACCGGCTTGCTCAGTTCTTTTTCGATAATTTCACGTGCCTGCTCGCCAGGGAAAGGTGGCACGCGATCTTGCAAAAGTGCCAGTTCATCAGCTATATCAGCGGGCAACAAGTCCCGGCGGGTAGACAGTATCTGGCCGAATTTCACATAAACCGGACCAAGTTCCTGTAAAGCCAGTCGAATTCGCTCGCCTCGCGGCAATTTCGACATATCTTTGCCGGACGGCACAAAATAAAGTAACCAGTTGAGCGGGCCGGACAGTCTGGCAGCGCTGTACAGGTTATCCAGCCGATAACGTTTGAGAATCACACCAATATGCCAGATTCTTAGAAACTGGCGCAGGCTGTTTCTCATGGCGTGCGGTCCTTATTGATGTAGCTGCTGAGCATATCGCCAAGTGTGCGGGCTGTGCTTTTGGCAGCCTCTACGCCGTGACGAATGCCTTGTGCGGCCTGATAGCCGGCGGTTTCGCCCAGAACACCTATCAAAGGCGATTCCCAATCCGGATCAAGCTTGCTGAAGATGCGTTCCAGATCGCGGGCCAGGCTGGCATCACCATTGATGGTGACTTTAGATTCCGGCAAACCCCAGTTGACGTCTTCCGGTTCAGCCATGGAAAACAGGGCAACAGGCGTGCCACTGATGATGGTGTCCGGTTCGCCATCTGCATCGAGGCCGACTTTAACATTGCCATATTTGAAGGTGAAAAACAGGGTGATCGCAAGGCCTTTAAGGTCAATTTGCAGCAACTTGCCCTGCAGCTTCTTAACCCGTGAGGGTGATTCGTTGTCGAGATACAAGACCTGATTGATGGCGGTTTCAAGCGTCATCGCCAGCATGCCGGGAAAGGGTGTTTTGTATTCAGCCATGGTAGCCACTGTGGATGGCAACAATGCCACCGGTCATGTTTCGGTAAGTAACATTCCCAAAGCCGGCGTCTTCCATCATGCCGGCCAGGGTATCCTGATCGGGGTGTTTGCGGATGCTTTCTGCCAGATACCGATAGCTGTCCTCATCATCGGCAATAGCCTTGCCCAGTTTTGGCAGGATACTGAATGAATAAGTGTCGTAAAGTTTTTGCAGTGGGTCGAATTCGACTTTTGAGAACTCCAGAATCATGGCGCGACCGCCGGGCTTTAATACCCGTAGCATTTCTCGCAACGCAGCAGTTTGATCCGTGACATTTCGAAGCCCGAAGGCAATGGTAACGGCATCAAATCCGCCACTGGCAAATGGCAGTTTCTCGGCATTGGCCAGTGCGTATTCGATATTGCCAACCACGCCGCGGTCTTCCATGCGCTGGCGACCAACAGCCAGCATGGCATCATTTATATCGCTTAAAACCACACTGCCGCGCGAGCCAACCTGCTTGCTCATTAATGCTGCAATGTCGCCGCTGCCGCCGGCCAGATCCAGCACCCGTTGGCCGGGCTGAATGCCGCTAATGGCAATAAAATGACGTTTCCACAAACGGTGGATGCCCAAAGACATCAAATCGTTCATGACATCGTATTTGCCCGCCACCGACGCGAACACGTTGTGCACCAGACCGGTTTTTTCACCTACAGCAACGTCTTTGTAGCCGAAGTGGGTGGTCGCGCCCGCATCTGAAGAGGCGCCCGACTTTTGCTCACCCGGTGCCTGTACACCGGGCGGTTGCGCATCAGATGGTTTTTTGGGTGAACGCTTTGCGGCGGTCTTTTTCTTTGTTTCTGGTTCCATCCCGCTATTGTACCTGTGAATATCAGAGGATATAACGACTCAGGTCTTCATCGTTGGCCAGCACATCCAGATGCTCATTGACATAATCGGCGTCGATCGAAAACGTCTCGCCGCTGCGGTCAGGAGCTTCGAAGGAAATGATATCCAGCAAGCGCTCCAGGACCGTGTGCAATCTTCTGGCGCCGATGTTCTCGGTTGTGTCATTGACGTGGAATGCAATTTCGGCAATCCGTTTAACTGCATCGTCGGTGAATTTCAAATCCACACCTTCGGTCGCCATCAATGCGATATATTGCTGGGTTAAGGATGCTTTCGGTTCGGTCAGAATGCGGACGAAATCTGCCGCATCAAGCGCGCGCAATTCAACGCGAATCGGTAAACGACCCTGCAATTCCGGAATCAGGTCAGAGGGCTTGGCCAGATGAAAAGCACCCGAGGCAATGAACAACATGTGATCGGTTTTTACCATGCCATAGCGGGTTGAAACCGTGCAGCCTTCTACCAGTGGCAGCAAGTCACGTTGCACGCCTTCGCGCGACACATCCGCACCGGCGAATTCTCCACGTTTGCAAACCTTGTCCAGTTCATCAATGAACACGATGCCGTTTTGCTCGGCAATCTCAAGGCCCTGCTGTTTGATTTCATCGTCATTAATCAGCCGTGCAGATGCTTCTTCGATCAGAACCGGCATGGCGTCTTTGATGCGCATTTTGCGCTTCTGGGTTTTGCCGCCGCTCATGTTCTGAAACATGCCCTGCAGTTGATTGGCCATTTCTTCCATGCCCGGAGGGGTCATGATCTCAACACCCATTTGAGCGGATACATCGAATTCAATTTCGCGATCATCCAGCTCACCGGCCAGTAACTTGCGCAACATTTTCTGGCGCGTCGATGTTTGGCTATCTTTGCCTGAGTATTCTTCCCCGGATCTATTTTCGCCTTGTTCATTTCCGCGGGCAGGCTCATTGGCGAAGCCCACTGATTGGGGTTTAGGCAGCAGAATATCCAGAATCCGGTCACGTGCATGATCTTCAGCCCGCGCGGCGACTTTTCCGACAGCCTGCTCACGCACCATATTGATCGACATATCTACCAAATCACGAATAATGGCTTCAACGTCCTTGCCCACATAGCCCACTTCAGTGAACTTGGTGGCTTCCACCTTGATAAAAGGCGCATTGGCCAGTTTGGCCAGACGGCGGGCAATCTCGGTTTTACCGACACCGGTCGGTCCGATCATCAAAATATTTTTGGGTGTGATTTCATTGCGTAAATCTTCAGCCACCTGCATCCGCCGCCAGCGATTACGCAGTGCGATTGCGACAGCACGCTTGGCATCCGATTGACTGATGATGTGTTCATCCAGTGCCTGGACAATTTCCCGTGGGGTCATTTGAGACATGATTATTTAATATCCAGTGTTTCGATTACGATGTTGTTGTTGGTGTATATGCAGATATCTGCCGCTATCCCCAACGACTTTCTGACGATCTGCTCGGCATCCAGATCCGAGCCATCCAGATAAGCCATGGCTGCAGATTGTGCGAACGGGCCACCAGAACCGATGGCGATCAAACCGTTTTCGGGTTCAATCACATCACCATTGCCGGAAATCAGTAGTGAGTTTTTGCTATCTGCAATGGCCAATAGCGCTTCCAGTCTCCGTAGCATGCGGTCGGTGCGCCAGTCTTTGGCCAGTTCCACCGCAGCGCGCACCAGGTTACCCGAATGCTTTTCCAGCTTACCTTCAAAGCGCTCAAACAAGGTGAAAGCATCAGCGGTAGCGCCGGCAAATCCTGCGATTACCTGATCTTTATAAAGTCGGCGCACCTTGCGGGCGTTTGATTTCATAACGGTGTTACCCAATGTGACCTGTCCGTCACCACCCATGACGACTTTGTCGCCTTTTCTTACCGAGCAAATTGTCGTTCCGCGGTACTGTTCCAAGTGCTACTCCTGTTGAATCTGTCTCTCAAAAGTGGGGATAAGTGACCACAATTACAAGCATCCGGTACACTAGCCCCAAAATCGGCTACAGGGGAATTCGGGTGGATTGGATTAAAGAACTTTTGTGGGCAGTCGGACTGGTCGGGATTCCAGTGGGCGTGTTCACATTGGCCATTGTCTGGTGGGCAATGCGCAATGGGCACCTGACAGGTGAGACTGACGGCAAGGCAGTTGAGCTGAAACTGAAGGCCTTGAACAAGAAAGAGAAGAAAAATAAAGGCGAAGTAGACAAGCGCGATTTTTTTCAGAAAAAGTGGGCAAAATTCGGCGGTGGCTTTTACGGAGTGACTGCTTTTTATACCTATGTTGTCGTCGAAATTACCGAAGTCACTAACATGATTATCAATATCGGCGGGCTGTGGGCGTTTATCAAGCAGATTGATATAAGCGTGCTGGTTTCCATGTTCATCAATGCCATCATGAACTTCGTTGCCGCGATGACCTGGCCGTTTTATTGGTCAGATAAAATGCATACCAATCGAATCTGGCTGTGGTTTATAGCTGCCTATGCGGGTTATTGGGTTGGGATGCAGGTGGCTTTGATGTTGCAGAGGCGGCGTGTGGAGACTGAATCATCGAGTTGATGGATGCCCACCTCTTCGCACCGCACATCCATGTGCTCCTTGCGAAGTACAGTTCATCCTGAACATAACCGCTGGCAGTTCGGTGGTTTCGAAGGGCACCTATCTTTTTGGGGTTTATTCGTGCGTGAATTAAACTCACAGTCTTGCGACCTCTCATTGCATCGCGCCGCCAGTTTAGAAATTTGGTTTCCCGCCAGCTTCGTTGGAAGTGATGTTTAGACCGGCAATCAGAAACTCAACTTCGTTCTCGGCTTTTGGGCAATGCTCTTCAATCTTCGCCAACTCTTTACGAATATTAACTTTCTCCAAATTTTGTACTCCATTTGGTCAATGTATGTACAACCACTAATTTAAGCGGCGCGCCTTTGGACGTTTCCGCGGAAACGCGCTATTGCACTTTCCCGCGTCCGATTGAATGATTTGCTATATACCGGCCTACTCACCAACTGAATGCTCCAGGACTTCAACCACCCATTGATTTATGCTTTTGTCTTCAGCTGTAGCCTTGTTTGCGATCTTACTATGCAATTGGGGTGGAATCCGGAGGTTGAATTTACCGGAATATGCTTTTGTGGGGTATATTCCTTTTTCTTCACACACCTCTAGAAAAACAGCCAAAGAAGCCTTAAATTTACGCCTGAGGCTCGTTGGGTTTTTACCATAAAAATCTGCACTTCCATTCAGCCCTAAAATCTCTCCCCGAAATTCATCAAGCTCAGAATCGTATTCAATTTTTGCTTTGTAGCCATCGACTTCCATAATATTCATGGTGTCACCTCATATTGCTCTAGCCACTTCCGGATACTGGAAATAGTACCATCCACAATCTGAGGTATATAACGTTTGAATTAATCGGCGCCAGCATCGCTGGCGTCCGTGTTTAATGATTTGTTAGTTGCTTGTATGTTGCTAGTCTCGGTCGACCCTACTTCGCAGAGCATCCCAAGCCTTACGCCACAAAGATGCCTCCCACGCTAGAATGCGAGCGACCCATTCGGGCATACCCCCGTCCTTGACAGACGTTAAAGCCGCTGAAGTGGCATCACTATCACTTTGGAACGCCGCTCGATAGATCATCGCCATAAGCTTAAGCTGAATGACCAATAATACGGCAAGCCCGATGTAGCGAATAAAACCAATTTCAGCAAGCAGGAGTTGATGCTCGCTTGGAACGATGTAGCCCGCAATCCAGATGCCAAGACAGCTTAGTGCAACGGCGCGGAGGAGTGCCGCCTTGCCGCGCGAGCGATAGCACCAGAGATACAGTGCGGGTATGAAGATGGTCAAATCCGCAATAATGCCTGCCTCAAGGAGTCGGGCATTCGACCAGTCATCCGAGGTGCCAATGAAAAGGTCAGTAGAAACGACGGCAACGGCAGCAAGGAAAAACCAATGTGCGCGAAGCGCTCTTCTAATCTTTCTTGCGGTGATGGACATGATGCCTCCTTGCAACTAACTATATTGAACGAGCAAGGGTGCTGTTAACGTGAAATATTCTGACTGGAATTTGGTTTATCATATTTAACTCCCTGAAAAACATAGATGTATTATAAGCACATTGTAGGTGGGAAAGTGAGCCAATGTGCTGTTAAAAAACCATTTCCAACACTTGTGAGGTCTTTTGGCGAACGTCAAATAGAAACAGCGCTCAAATTCTAGCGGGAGCAGTGGTTGCATGGCTTACCGCCGGGGCTTCGGAGACAGGAGTCGACGATGAGCGATGCATGGAGGCACTTGAAGCGTCCCCGGCGGTAAGCCATGCGACCGCTGCGACCCACCCCCAAAAGGGTGCTCTACTTCTTCTTAGCCCGCGGATGAGCCTTGTCATAAACCCCGGCCAGATGCTGAAAATCCAGATGTGTATAGATCTGCGTAGTAGAAATGCTCGCATGCCCAAGCAGTTCCTGCACCCCCCGCAAGTCACTCGATGACTCCAGCATATGGCTGGCAAAACTGTGTCTCAGCAAATGCGGGTAAACGTTTTGCGGCATGCCCTGGCGTTTGGCCCAGTAGCGGATTCGCGCTTGTATGCTACGTGTTGAGATAGGGTTGCCGCGGTTGCTGACGAATACGACGGGTTCTTCGAAGGAGGCGAATTGACCGCGTACTTTGCGCCACTCCAGCAAGGCATCAGCCGCCATTCGCCCGACGGGCACCATACGGCCGCGGTTGCCCTTACCGGTGACGGTGACCATGCCGGATGGCAGGTCGAGTTGCTCCCAGCGAAGTTCGGCCAGTTCAGTCAATCGCAGGCCGGAGGAATAGAACAGTTCCATGATGGCCTTGTCGCGAATGGCCAGCGGCGTATCTGCAGGGATATCCAGCAATTGATTGATGCTGTCGGCATCCAGAGTCTTCGGCAGATGGCGCGGACTTTTGGGTGCGCGAACTGCCTTGGCCGGATTCTGCTGGACGATACCTTCTCTTAACATCCAGCGAAAAAAACTTCGCATGGCCGACAGCATTCGCTGCAATGATTTGCCACCAAGTCCTTGCCGGTGCTTTTGGGCTATTAAAGCGCGAATGTGGTGTTGATTGACCTGGTCTGGCGCCGTAATGCTTTCGGTTTCCAGAAAGGCCAACAGCTGATCCAGATCTCGCTGGTAGGCTTGTTGAGTGCGCACAGCCAAGCCTTTTTCATTTTTCAAATGGGCAAGGAACTTGTCAACGAGTGATTTCATTGATCACAAGCTTACACCAGAACTTACAAAGTGGTGTTGGCAGGGTCAGTCGATTGCTGGCTGGCGAACAGGCCCGTCATGGCGACGGGCCTTTAGATCAGTATTAGTGAGTTCAGGCTGTTTTGCGCTGCAATTCAGGCTCTTCAAGTGCCAGACGACTCACAACGACTTCTGCGAGCAGATCCAGAAACATCGTGCCCATGCCAGGATAAAAACGCGCAGGATCACTGCTGCCGATGGTCAGCATGCCCTGGTCACCCAATGGCACCAACGCAGTTGATTGTACCCACTGGGCCCGCGAGCCAAACAGGTAATCGCGATTGTTGCTGTTCAGGCGTCCGCAGGTGCTGCTGCTTTTTTCAAGCTGGGTTTTGAAGGCTTCCATTTCCGGGTCATCACGACGCGTCATGTGGATTGGCGTCTTCGGGCCGGCTTCTACTTCAACATCAAACAGGGTGATATTGATAATGTCGGCCTTAAATTCTGTCATTAAAGCTTCTGTCAACAAGTCGAAAAATGCGGGCAAATTCTGCATCACCATTAATTCGAGCGTTAAACTGTGTAGCCGGCTCATCAGCTTTTCGTTATCTGATGCGACTTGTGTCAATTGGTTAAGGCGTTGCTGCAGTGATTGGTTTTCGCCGCGCAGATACTGTACCTGCTTTTCTATCAGCGATACTGCGGGGCCACTGGAGTGGCTTAATTGCATATCTTTCAGCAGAGCGGGTTCGCGCTCCAGAAATTCCGGGTTCTGGCGCAAAAATTTCGCTACAACTTGTTCCATCGACCTGTTGTCGTTACTCATATAAAAGTCCCTTTGAAAACGTATTCGGCGGGCCCGGTCATCATGATAGGCCCAGTGTCCCCCGACCAGGTTATTATAAGCACTCCGCCGGCTTGGGTCACGCGTACAGTTTCATTTACTTTTCCGGCCTTCCTGAGAATGGCCATTGCCGCACACGCACCTGAGCCGCAGGCCATGGTTTCGGCAGCCCCGCGTTCGTAAACCCGGAGCAGAATTTCGTCCGGGCTGATGATCTCACAAAAGCCAGCATTACAGCCAGAGGGGAATGCCGGATGCCGACTGATGGTGGTACCCAGTTCGGTGATGTCAGTATGTTCCAGGTTATCCAGCAATAGCAGGGCGTGTGGGTTGCCCATGGATACGGCACCTACCTGTATGACGCCCTGCCTGGTTTGAAGTTGATACCAACTCTGCTCTTTTGTGACATGCTCTTTCGAGTCATGCACTTCCGGGACTTGCAGCGGAATCAGTTCCGGGGCAAAAACGGGTTTTCCCATGTCTACCTGCACCAAGCTGTTTTCCAGGCATTGGATATTGACCTCGCCAGCCGGGCCGGCCAGGGTCACTTTGCCGTCAGTGGTTTCATTGTCCATATGCAAATACAAGCCCAGGCAGCGAACGCCATTGCCGCATTGCTCAGCCTGCGAGCCATCTGAATTCCATATCTCGAAGCTAGCCTGTTGGTGTGGTTCGGGGGCGGATCGCAGAATCAGAATCTGATCGCAGCCGACGCCATGGTGCCTGTCTGCCAGACGGGTGGCGATTTGCGAATCAATATGAAAGGATTGTTGGCGCAAATCGAGCACCACGAAATCGTTGCCCAGGCCGTGCATTTTGTGAAAGCTTGTCATCGGTTAAACCGCTCCGGAAAGAGGTTCAGGCGTTTTTCTTGTCTTTGTTTGAATTGATTTGTTTGTCGATATCATCAGGCGCATCAGGCTTGATGGATTCTGTGCCATCGGGCAGATACAGTGGACCACTTAGTCCACAGCCGCTTAACACAGCGGTGAAAATCACACCAATCAATAGAGTTTTCACAGATCGCATGAACGCATATTCCTGTCAGATAAGTCCCAATTCACTGCTACACTATACTCCATGAACAATAGCAAATCAGTACAAGATTCCGGAACTGCCGCAGCGCTTGAGTGTGTTGAGATCAATACCGCAGCAAACCCTGAATACGCAGTTATATGGATGCATGGTCTGGGAGCCGACGGACATGATTTCGAGCCCATTGTGCCGTATCTGGGGATTCCGTCCGGGCTGGCCGTCAGGTTTGTGTTTCCACATGCCTTAAGGCGGCCCATCACAGTGAATAATGGCGCGGTGATGCGTGCATGGTATGACATCATCGAGCTTGGCAGCACCAGCAAAGGGCAGGACGAAGCGGGCATCCGCCATAGTGCAACCGCCGTTAGTGCGTTGATAGACCGCCAGGTTGAGCTGGGAATTCCGGCGTCTAAAATCGTTCTGGCCGGGTTTTCACAGGGTGGCGCGATAGCGCTGCATGTCGGATTGCGTTATCCACAAGCGCTGGCGGGCATCATGTCGTTGTCGGCTTATCAGCTATTTCCGGACAAGTTGCAGGCAGAACGAAGCGATGCCAATGCGCAAACGCCTGTATTTATAGCTCATGGTACTCAGGACCCGATGGTGCCATTTTTTCTGGGTGAGGCGGCGCGCAAGGATCTGGAGAATGGCGGGTGGCCGGTGGAATGGCACAGCTATCCTATTTCACATTCAGTTTCGCAACCCGAGATCACAGATATCGGTCGCTGGCTGACAAGTCTTTTCAAATAGCTCCGGGTGACGCTGATGTCCACAGGCCAGCACAATCAACCTGATCTGCCACAACGCAGCGTTTATCCGCCCTCATTCTGCCAGTGGCGTTTGTTGCTGGCAGTTATTGCTGTCACGCAGATATCCGTTTTTTTGCTGGCCATAGGCCATTTGCCAGGCCTTGGGCTGGGCTGGATCGGCATAGTTTCGATGTATGCCCAGGCACTGGCGCTGATAACCACTATGGGTATTTGTGCCTGCGGCGAGTGGCTCAATCGCATCTCTTCCAGAGGCGCATGGGTGGGCAGCTGGTTGGTCGCCATTGTTGTGGCAACGGCCTTCAGTTACGGGGTTGGCATCGTTGGCACTGTTTTGGGAGTCGGGCCGGGCCAGGCCCAGTTCAGGCTTTTCGTGTTGCAGAGTGTTTTGGCGGTCGCGCTGGTCACGGTTGCGCTACTTCGTTACCTGTTTATTCATGCCCAGTGGAATTCTCAACTGGTGGCACAGTCTGAAGCCCGTGTTCAGGCATTGCAGGCACGCATCGGCCCGCATTTTCTATTTAATAGTTTGAACACCATTGCCAGCCTCATTCCGGATGACCCGGAAGCCGCCGAACGCTCAACCGAAGACCTTGCGGACTTGTTCAGGGGAAGTATGCACCGGGCAGATCGTATGATCAGCTTGTCAGATGAACTGGCACTGGCGGAAAAGTATCTGCAAATGGAAAAACGCAGGCTGGGCGATCGGATTCGTATCAACTGGGAAGTCAGCGATTTGCCCGACCGCGCCTCAATATTGCCTTTAACGCTACAGCCCTTGCTCGAAAATGCAGTCGCACACGGTATACAGTCGTTGCCGGAAGGTGGCGAGATTCGTGTTTTCGGCCGTTGCGAGAACGAAATGGTGGTGATTAGCATTACCAACCCGCTGGGACAGGAACCGGCTAACACCCGGGGACACGGGATGGCGCTGGGTAACATCAGGGAGCGCCTTTCGCTGGCGTTTGGATCGACGGCCAGTTTGATTACCCACAAGTCCGATGATCAGTTTTTTGCGGTGCTGAGCATGCCGTTTATCAAGATTGCCAGTAATGAACAGTTTGGCGCTGAACTCTCTGGGATCGATCGGTTTGGAGAGGATCGGTTTGGAGAAGATCGGCCATGACGATCAAAGTCCTGATCGTTGATGATGAGGCGCCAGCGCGTAGCCGCATGCGCCGCATGTTGAACGCCATGCCGGCTGTGCATATCGTTGGCGAAGCAGCCAGCGGTCAGGAGGCCGAACGGATGCTGGCTGAACAGCAACCGGACTTGCTGCTGCTGGATATTTCCATGCCGGGAATGGATGGAATGACGTTGGCAAAAACGCTGGCACGCCAGCCAACCCAGCCAGCCGTAATATTTTGCACCGCCTGGTCAGATCAAGCTGTGGAAGCATACGCATGCGATGCGATTGATTATCTGGTGAAACCGGTACGCCAGGCTCGTTTGGCCAAAGCAGTTGATAAGGCACGCGCGTATATCGGCAAACAGATCGAGCCGATGTTGAAATCAACGTTGGGCGGCAAAGTGAGACTTTTACCGTTATCGGAGGCCATCTATTTTTATGCAGAAGACAAATACACGATTGTTATTTATGATAAGGGACGCCTGATGATTAGCCAGACGCTATTGGAGTTGGAGGAGTTGCACGCTGATTCTTTGATCAGAACCCACCGCGGCACGCTGGTTGCAAGAGACCGGATTCGCGGTCTTGAAAGCTCATCCAGAGGCGCCCACAAGCTTATTTTGGAAGGCACCCAGGAGCGACCATTGGTGAGTCGTCGCTGTCTCGCGAGTGTGCGTAAAGTTATCAAGGAGCTGACATGATCAGAATCGCAACCCGCAAGAGCCCTTTGGCCATGTGGCAGGCCCGACATGTTGAGGCGTTGCTGAAAAGCGCTCACCCGGGTATTGAAGTCCAGCTGGTAAAAATCGTCACTCAGGGCGATAAAATTCTCGACCGGCCACTGGCCAAAATTGGCGGCAAAGGTCTGTTTCTTAAAGAACTGGAATCGGCGCTGTTAAATGACGAGGCGGATCTGGCAGTGCATTCCATGAAGGATGTGCCGGCCTACATGCCAGCCGGGCTGGTGCTTGACGTTGTGCTCACTCGTGCCAACGCTTATGACGGGCTGGTTTGCAGGCGGCACGCTTCTCTGGCCGACCTGCCTGAGGGCAGCCTGGTCGGTACCTCCAGTCTGCGCCGGCAATCTCAGCTACTGGCGCTGCGCCCTGATATTCGGGTGGCCGATCTGCGCGGTAATGTAGGTACACGCCTGGGCAAGCTGGATGACGGTCAATATGACGCGATTATTTTGGCCTGTGCCGGCTTGGAGCGGTTGGGACTGCAAGACCGAATTACCGAACAGCTGGATGGCCCCGGATGGCTGCCGGCCGCTACGCAAGGCATTATTGGTGTGCAGTGCCGTGAAAATGATGAACTGATACAGGCTTTAGTCAGCCCGTTGGGCGATGAGGATGCTGCGATTGTTGCACAAGCTGAACGCGCCGTGGCAAGGGTGCTGGGAGCGACCTGTCAGGTGCCATTGGCTGCTCATGCAACGCTCGATGACAGAGCGCCGGATGACACCATTCCAGGCATCAGAAAGGTAATGCTTGAAGCGCTTGTGGCGACCCCGGATGGCCGGCATGTGATTAAGGCATCTGGCAAGGCCCCGGTAAGTGAGGCAAATGCGCTGGGCGAGCAAGTGGCCAATGACTTATTAGCCAAGGGTGCCATGCAAATTATCGAGGCATTGTGAGTTGCCAGTGCTGACTGTTTTAATTACACGACCTCTGCAAGCGTCACAATCGCTTGCCAGTCAACTGGATATCCCCGGGGTGCAAAGCGTGGTGATGCCGTTTTACTCTTTTTCAGGGCATGCACCGGATATTGATGTCGCAACCACTATTGCGGACGCGCCGGGGCGGAAGTTGATTATTTTTACCAGCCCCAGAGCCGTTGAATTCGGGCTCGAGCGCATTCCGCTAGTACTGCGACCAGAGGTGGAGTTCGCAACGGTAGGTGATGCCACCCGGCGAGAATTGGAATTGGCTGGCCTGTCAGTTACCTGGCAGCCTGAAAACGGCTACACCAGCGAAGATTTATTGGCCATCGAAGGACTGCAAGATCGTCCTGGAACTGCCATTGTAATGTGTGCACCCGATGGGCGGGGAGTATTGAAACCGGGCCTTGAATCGCTCGGTTGGACTGCCAGCAATGCGATGGTTTATCAGCGTATATGGACTCAACCATCAGCGAAACAAGTTAGTGAAATTGCCGGTGCAGATCATTTGCTCAGTGTTTGGACCAGCACCTCAGCACTTATCGGCGCGCAGGAAAACCTTCCGGCTGAAGCATGGTCCAAAATTCTGGCAGCGCCAGCACTGGCGATTTCATACCGCATAAAGCATCATCTGCAGAAGCAGGGTGCATCAGACGTTTGCATTACTGGCGGCCCCGGCAATGCTGATTTGTTACAATCAATCAGGACTTTTGTCGAACATCAGCACCGCCAGTAGCGTTGAAGATGACTTTATCAGTGATCTGACAAGGATATAAAGCAATTGAATGACGAAAAAGACATTGCCACAACCGATCCGGTAGACAGGCTTTTGCGTGAAAAGAAACCCCAGTCCTCGGGTAAAGGAATCGCCATCCTGGCATTGCTGGTGGCATTGGCTGCAGTCAGTGAGTCCGCCTGGCGCTGGTGGCAGGAGTCCCGCACCGCTGTCGGCGGCGTAACGCTGCACGAATCAGTGCAACAGGTCAGAGACAGCCAACAACAAATGACGCAGTCACTGAACACCGTGCAGGGGCGCGTGGCCGAGTTGGCCAGTCAGGTTAAAACTGATGAGTTTGCCACGCAGACCGATAAGCTGGCCGCGTTGGATAAAAAGGTCGGTAATTTAAACGGCCAATCTGAAGAGGACAAGGCTGCAATGTCGGCAATGCAGGGCAGCATTCGCTCTGAAGAACTGCGCATTTCAGCGCTCGAGGCTGGTTTGATTAATGTCGCTGTCAATTCACAAAACAGCGGCGTTGAGCTGCAGTTGGCAGAAATTGGATTTTTATTGCATGCCGCCAGCGAGCGCCTGCAGTTGTTTGCTGATCCTGATGCCGCGGACCTGGCATTGCAGGCTGCCGACACACAGATTGAATCCCTCGAAAACCCTATGTTTTTGAGCGTCCGTCAACGCATAGCCAATGCACGTCAGGCGTTGGCAGAGGTTCCTCGAGTTGACGATGTAGAGATATCATCCACCATTACTGACATGCAGGCGGACATTGCGAGCTTGCCTTTTAAAGGCATGGCAGCGCCTGCGTCACAAGTTGAAGTGCCTGAAGAATCCGGCTGGTGGGCCAGTCTGAAAAGTACCCTGTCTTCTTTGGTGACGGTTCGCAGACGTGTACCACAGGACGATGAGCTGCTGAGCCTGGACGATAAGGATTATTTACGCCAGGGCTTGTGGTTGCAGCTGGAGTCGGCACGATTTTCATTGATGCGCAACGATGGCGAGGCCTATAAACAGTCTTTGCAACGCTTCAGTGACACATTGAATAAATTTTTCGAAAACGGCGCGGCAGCCGTGCAAAAACAGATACAGGAACTGGCTTCATTGCAGTTGGCCGAGGTGTCACCTGCCATGCCGGATATCAGCGGGCCCTGGACGCAGCTTCAGCAATTACGTGATTCAAGGCGTTTGTTGAACTCGGCCCCAGCGGTGAAAACGGTACCGCCGCAACCGGAAGCTGACCCGGAAACTGGCGACTCAACAGCAAATGATGAGGTGGGCGTCGAATGAAGCGCAGTATTCTCTGGTTGTTGCTGCTGGTCTTGTTAGTGGCTGCAGCCGCGCTTGCACCTGTCTTTAAAAACGACCCGGGCCATGTGCTGATTAATTTTGGCAGTTGGACGGCAGAAACCAGTGTATTGGTGTTGGTGATCTGCCTGATTGTTTTGTGGCTAGTGCTGCAGTTGGTGATGTGGATCTGGCGGGCACCGGTGGTAGCTGCTCGCAGAATGCGCGAGCAACGTGCATTCAGACAGTTGGAAAAGGGTTTGCTGGCATTGACCGAAGGCGACTGGAGTGCAGCGGAAAAGGCGTTGGAGAAATCAGCCAGTGCCAAGGGCAAAAATACCGCCCACTATCTGGCGGCGGCGCAAGCGGCAGATGGTCAGAATGCCGACGATCGACGTGAATATTACCTTGAACAGGCAGACAGCGGCGGCCCGAAAAAACACTTTCTGGTTGAGCTCACGCGCGCCCGTTTATTAATTGAAAACGAGCATTTTTCAGAAGCTGTGCCCATCCTTCAGGGCTTGCTCATACGCCGTCGCAAGCACCCGCAGGTACTTGAATTGCTGTCCCGCTGTTATCGCGAAACGGGTGCCTGGGACGAAATGCAGGCATTACTGCCGGTATTGAAAAAGACCGCTGTGCTCAATGATGAGCAGTCACTAAAACTACAGCAGGAAGTAGCCGTTAAAAAGCTGCAATCGGTAAGTTCGCTGGAAGAACTGCAAGCTGCCTGGAAATTGATTCCCAAAGTGATGCGCCTGCACGCTGCTGTAGCAGACGCTTATGCGCTTAGTTCCACGCGCCTTGGGCATGGTGAATTGGCCGAGCCGGTGATCAGCGCCAGCCTGAAAAATCTTTGGAACCCTGCGCTGGTATTGCGCTACAGCGACCCGGGTGCAGACGACCGTTCCAAGCGTATGAAGCAGTGTGAAAAATGGTTGCTGGAGCACCCAAATGATGCGGGCCTGCACCTCGGGCTTGGGCGCTTGTGTGCCGGCGAATCATTGTGGGGCAAAGCCCGTGAGCACATGGTAAAAAGTCTGGAACTTGAGCCCAGCGCCTTAGGCTACGATGCGCTGGGGCAGTTAATGGAACGCCAGGGCGAACTCGAACTGGCCATGGCGTGTTTCAGGAATGCATTGCGAATGAATCAGGGCCAGCAACCCAAGCCACTGCCCGGTGGCGTTGCCAGGCTTAATAAAATCGTTTCAACACCTTAGCCGCATATTTCGACTTCGCCAGTCAATGGTGATCGGATTTTACGATCGCGCCCTTGTGTGACCCATGACAATTTGGGCTGAAGTCGGAAGTGGTATGGTATGCTTTTAATCAGATGTTCGGTTCCAGAACCTCATATGAATCTGCCTTGCTGTTGGCTGCGGCCGTTTTCAATTGCTGATAAACCCAGAATTTCATGCCAATGTAGTAAATCAAAGCTGGCAAAGCAAATGCCGCAATCGATGCCGGACAATACCTGAACAGGGCGCTGCTTTGATCGGTAAACGGGTTGTAAACCATAAAATAGGTGATTTGCCCGATCACCACACACGCCAGTGCCAGAACATTAAAACCGTTGGAATAATAGTAGCGGCCAGTTGGCGCAGCTTCAAAGATGGATGCCAGATGCAGGCGCTGTTTTCTCAGCAGAAAGTAGTCAACCAACAACACGCCGCCCACGGGCGCATGCATAGTGCCGTTGTAGGCCAGAAATGCATCTCCCATATCATAGAGTTCTTGCGGCCAGACGATGAAAAAAGTCAGCGGAATAATAGTTATCACGATGATCTGCCACCATGCACGTTTGTGCAGTCCAGGCAAATGACGCAGTGCCAGGCCGCTGGCGAACAAGGAAACAGAGGTTGAGGTAATATTGGCCAGTGCCACAAACAGCAGCGCCAGAACGCCCATTACAACACCACCCAAAGGCACCATCCATTGGGTCGGATCATCTGAGCCGACCACCAGGCCGGAAAACAGGGCGATTGTACAGACCACACCGAATATAAGTCCCAACTGCAAGATTTCGGGATAGATCGCGTTGCGGCGGGTTTTGGTATTACGTGCCAAAAAGCCGATTCCGCCCCACCAGGACATACCCGAGGCGATGCCCAGTTCGAGTGTTACCGCGTAGTTCATCCACGCCACCGGCAATGGGTCGAGTGGTTCGGCCGCCATGATTTCGGCCCAGCCATGACTGCTGATCAGCATATAAAACATGAAAGCGACGATGATGATCAATGCCGGTGTGATAATCGAATTGAATCGACTGAGTAAATGCACGCCACGGGTAGTCAGTAGGTAAGACAACCAGATACCCAACGCCACACCCGCACCTACCAGCCATTGGCCGGGTTCATAGCCCAGTGTCTGCACGATATTTTTGATGCCATTGCCGAACATCACCAGAATCAGCCCGGACCAGCCGAGCATATTGGCCAGGTAGAAAATCAGAATAATCCTTGCGCCATTTTGGCCAAATGAGGGTTTGCAGGCATCGATCTGTTCAATACCGTAGCGCTGGCAACTCATGGACAATGGCGCAGAGATTAAAAATACACCGATAAGATTACCGGCAATCAGGCAAACCATACCCTGCCAGGCGCCTACCAGTTGCGCTGCATAGCCGCCGGTCAGGAATGCCCAGGTTGCAATCGCGTAAGCAAAACAGGTTCCGTTTGCGCCCAGCGTGCCATATTCACGTTCACTTGGCAGCAGTGGCATACGGCCGTAAACGCTCAATGGCCGGCCGGCGTTGTCACCGCGTTGCGCGCCTTGCGGGTCGCGATCGAGCTGGCTCATCGTGCTATCTCGGCAATGATGGCTGGAATAATCAGGGATAGAAGAATTAAAAGCCACCAATCGCGAGCTTTAAATGAGCCTAGCTCTGTGTCATCCAGATTTTCGATGGTTTCAATTCGCTGCTCAAGGTCGCTCTTGAGTTCGGGGTCGTTATTGGACTCAGACATTTTGTTTTTATTATCCCATCACGCGATTAAGAGAAGCCTGATTATTCGCCAGTTTTTTTGTTGATGCCAGCGATTTTATGCAGGCTTTGAAAATTTAAGTTGACTGCTAGTGCGGACGAGCCAATACCTTGACGGGTACGTCCAGTCCGAACTCAAATGAATCAAAAAATATTCTGCGCTTGTCAGCGGCATGCGTTAAAAAGGCTTCACGGGCGCTGTCGATCATCATCGGCGGACCGCTCATGTAAATATCGTAGGCCGACAAGTCCGGATATTGATCCAGTACTGCCTCGTGAACAAAGCCTTCGAAACTGTCTTCCCCGGTGCCGGCGACAGGTTCTGAAAGCGCGCTGGTAAATTGAATATGACTAAATTGTTCAGCCCATTGTCTGGCTTGATCGCGCATGTACAACTCATCCTGGGTGCGAACTCCCCAGAACAAATGCAAGGGTCGTAGCGAACCGTGTTCAATCAAATCCTCGATCATGGACTTTAGTGGCGCGATTCCGGTGCCGCCACCCATCAGAATCATGGGCCGGACTTCGGTGTCATGACGTATGAAAAAAGTACCCAACGGGCCTTCAATACGCAGAATCTCTCGCTCTTTGAGTTCGTCAAATACCCAGCCAGTGAATCCGCCCCCTTCGACATGCCGGATGTGAAGTTCAATTTCATCCTCACGCTGTGGTGGGCTGGCGATCGAAAAAGCGCGCCGTATGCCATCGGGAAGCAGAATGTCGATGTATTGTCCTGCGAGAAACTGCAAACGCTGCGCGCTTGGCAACTTAATCACCAAACGCATCACGTTATGCGCCAGCAGAGTTTTTTCGATCACTCTGGCAGGCATTTTACGAATTTGTAAATCTTTGACTGCGGCGATTTCACGCGCGTGAATCACCAAATCTTCGGTGGGCTCCGCCTGACACAGCAAGGCTTGCCCATCGGCGATCTCTGCACGACTCAAGGCCAAAGGCGGGTGGAACGGGTAATGGACGTCGCCTGATTCGATCCGGCATTTGCAGCTACTGCAGGTGCCATTTTTGCAACTGTAGGGCAGCATAATCCCTTGCCTGAGTGCGGCATCCAGCACGGATTCACCTTTGTTGACGGCAAATACAGAATCGCTACCAATGATTCTGACTGTAAACTGCTTCATAAATGACCAATTAATTTTAAAAGATAAGTGAGGTTTAACAGTATTGTCTCTTAATTGCCAACCGAAAACATATAAAATGTGGCCAGCGACGTTGAGACTGTCTCTATAAAAGTATCTTTGCGCTTTTTTTACTCCAATCACGGATGACCATGGCTTTGTTTGCTTCATTTTTTCGATTTATTTTCCGCACTACAAAGCTGCTGCTCTATTTCGCATTGTGGTTTTTCCCTTCCATGTGGATGGTAAACCACTACCGCAAGGGTCAGGCACGCGATGCCAAGGTTAAAGCTGATGCCTGGGCGGTGCATATCGCCCGTTGTCTGTGCTGGGTATTTGGAATTGGCATTAGAGTAGTGGGTACACCCGCACAAGCGCCGACCTTGATTGCCGCTAATCATTTGTCCTGGCTCGATATCATTACCATACACAGCCCATGTGCGATGGGGTTTGTAGCCAAAGCTGAAATTAATAAATGGCTATTGTTCGGCTATATCGCACGTACCGGTAACACCATATTCCATCGCCGGGGAAGTCATGACTCCGCCACCGGCGTTGCAACTTTAATGATTGAGAGGTTGAAGGGCGGGCAACGTGTCGCCATCTTCCCAGAAGGCGGCATTCAAGCGGGTAATAATCAAGTTCGCGTTTTTCATGCCCGTATGTTTCGGGCGGCGGTGGATGCGCTCTGCCCGGTGCAGCCGGTAACGGTACGTTATATGGCAAAACACGGCAGGGACGATGACATCACTTTTCGTGTCGGTGAAAATATGATGATCAATATCGGCCGAATTCTGGCGCGATCAGGATCGGTGGCGGAAATTCATTTTTTGCCGGTGCTGGATGCTGTGGATCAGCCCAGGCGTTTGTTGGCGGAGGCTTCCAGAATGGCGGTGGCCAATCGTTTTTCGAATTTAGACACATAAATCAAGCGCATAAGTAAACAGGCGCAAAAGGACTTAATAACGCAGGCCATGAAGTTTTCCAGTATTGATGCCAAACAGTTTCGTCCTGCCTATGGTCTGCGAAACACGCACACCCAGTCGTTGATCAACAGCAGTGGCTACCGGCGTGCCATCGTATCCCGGCGCTCCAGCCGTATGTTGGCGGTAGAGGAGGAATGGTTGCTCGATGGTGGTGACGGCGTGCGCTTATCAGGTCACTATTCGCCACAACCGCAACCCGACAAAGGTCTGGTGGTGCTGTTTCATGGTTGGGAAGGCAGTAGCCATTCCAATTACGTGGTTGGGGTTGGCGGTCTATTATACGAACAGGGTTTTGAGGTGTTCCGGCTGAATTTCCGTGACCACGGCGCGAGCCATCACTTGAATCCAGGGATTTTTCATTCCTGCCTGCTGCCCGAAGTGGTTAATGCGCTAAAGGATTTGCAGCGGCGGACTGGAGCGCAAAACTGGGCTTTGTCCGGCTATTCACTGGGTGGGAATTTTGCGCTCAGGGTGGCAATGCAAGCGCCCGCGGCAGGTTTGTCTGTGGGACAGGTCGTATCGGTATGCCCGGTTGTGTCGCCGCAAAATGTGCTCAAGGCCATGGAAGACGGGCTCTCAATTTACGAGCGTTATTTCGTGCTCAAATGGTCGAAGTCGTTGAAGCAAAAGCAGGCCTTGTTCCCGGATGCTTATAATTATGAGGAGTGGTTCAAACTTGATGGGCTGCGTAAGCGCACCGATTATTTTGCCACCCGTTACTATGATTTCGACTCGTTGGATGACTATTTTGAAGGCTATTCAATCGCCGGCGATCGACTGGTAGGGATCACCATGCCGACAACGATTTTAACGTCCACGGACGACCCGGTTGTGCCGATTTCTGACTTCGGTAGCTTGCCGGAAAATGAAAATATTGAACTGCTGGTGGCTGACTATGGTGGCCATTGTGCATTTTTGAAAAATTGGAAAATGGATAGTTGGGCAGATGATCTGATTGTTGAGCGCGTGCTTCACAACGCTCAGGCACATCTACCTACTCAGAACAGGCGTATCGCATGATAAACAAAGCTATTGAACTCATTCAGCAAGGCGAATTCCAGCAAGCAGAAGAAATTTTGCGCACAGAACTGGATAGCAACCCGGGCAGCGCGCCCGTGTTGGTGGCACTTGCGTTATTGCAACTAAGCCAGTCAGATTTCGCGGCCGTTGAACAAACGCTTTTGCCCGTGCTGCAAGCTGATCCGGTCAATATTCAGGCCCTGGTGTTTATGGGTGCGGCCTTGCTTGAGCAAGGTCGGGCCACAGAATCCATCAAGTATCTGCAACGGGTGGCCAGACGCCAATCAGATAATGTGCAAGCCCAGTTTTGTTTGGCCAGAGCTTTTCTGGCGGATGGCAAAGCACCATTTGCGGAGCCTTGTTTGCAAAAGGCCATCAAAGTGGAACCGGACAATGGCGAGCTCAGAGACTGGCTGGGGCGGGTTCAGTTAGAGCTCAACCGCATTGATGATGCCAAACAAAGTTTTGACCTTGCCAGACAGGCAGGCCAAAGCAACGCCGGTATGCTCAAGGCCGTCGCCCGGGTGGAAACCATTCTGGGTAACATGGAAGAAGCGATTTCGCTGACTGCGCAGGCAGTGGAACTGGCGCCACACGACCATGATCTGGCTTTTCGTTATGCGGAGATGTTGATAGAGCAAGCGCAATACGAACTGGCGTCCCAACAGCTCGAACGTTTGCGTTCGGCCGATTTTCAAGTCGACAAAGTTACTGCGCTACTGGCCAATTCTTATGCCAGACAGGGGCGGCAGGACGAAGCTTTGGGTCTTCTGGCAGAATTGCAAAGGAAGCAAAACATCCCACCGACTGTGAGATTGTTGCTGTCACTTGCTTTGCGTCTATGCGGTCAGCCGGACACTGCTGACGAGCATCTTGAGATTTTATTGATGATGAGCCCGCCCTGGGCAGACGCGGTTATGGTCCGTGCCAAACAGCTGTTTGCGGCTGATGACAAACAGGGAATTGACATGCTGGCCGCCTTATTGAAGCGCCGGGATATCAACAGTTGGGACGTCCATCAAGCTAAATCTTTGCTGGCGTTATCGCTGGCAAAAGCTGGTTACGAGCCGATCAATCCTCCCGCGCGCGGACCGCAGGGTGAGTCAGCGGCGGCATCACAGAACCTGTCACCCGAACCGCTGCCGGGTTGGAACCCTGCCGAATTAAATACCCCGTCGGCGCACCCGCAGCCGGTTTCTGCTTCTTACGGCGAACTTGCAATATCGGCAATGGAGAAAAAAGTAACAAAATCATGGCCCAGGCAGGTACCGGATGATGGTCAGCGGCAGCCTGTGTTTGTGTTTGCCTGGCCTGGCTCAGGTCGCGAGCAATTGTTGGGGTCGTTGGCGCAAAACTCCGGTTTGGCTTACATGCCGGACGATGAGGCCAGCCAGGCTAAACGCCGGGCTCGATTGACAGACCGTTTGGGCGCCAATGAACTGGGCAACCTGGATGCGGAATTTGTAGCCGCCAGTCGCAAAATGTATTGGCGCTCAGCGGATGGTAACGAAGCGCTGCCGGCACATGTGGTGCCGGTCGACTTGCAAAGATTGGGTGCCGAAATGCTACCCACTATCGCCCGCTATTTTCCTGCTGCACCTGTTATTGTGCTGACACGGGATCCTCGTGATATGGCGGTTTCCTGGAAAAAGGCGAATCACCCTGACCTGAATAAATTTGCGACACTCTACCAGTCCCAGATGCAGCAGCTGAAAATGTGCCGGCAGAACCTGCCGTTAAATTTCATAAATGTGGATTTTGATGAATTGTGCGCCAACCCGGAATCTGAGCTGGAAAAGATTCAGCGCGCGATAGGTGTTGAGCCCGAAGAGAAGGTTCTGAACAAGTTTCAGGACACCATCGCTGAATTTCCACCCAACGGCGGTGTTTGGAAAGAATACGAATCGGAGATGACTGAGATATTTGCCAAGTTTAAATAGGCAAAGCTTACTGCGCCCCGCTCGCCAGGATTAGTGCATCAGGTTCCTTATGGTCTCTACATCAACCCTGTAACGTGCGCGCGACCGGCTGTGGCCAGCGCCTGCAAATCGTAGCCGCCTTCGAGCAGTGACACAACTCGCCCGTGACAAACATCCTGGGCAAGGTCGCAAATCTCACCGGTAATCCAACGGTAATCTGCATCCTGCAATTCCAGTTGCGCTAATGGGTCGCGTTCGTGGCCATCGAATCCAGCCGAGATCAAAATCAGGTCAGGCTCAAATTTCTTCACCGCGGGCAGGCCGACCTGGCTCCAGATGCGGCGAAAAGCTTTGCTGCCATCGCCCGACTTTAATGGCATGTTCACAATGTTGCCAACGCCGGTTTCATCGGGATTGCCGGTATGCGGGTACAGCGGCATCTGGTGGCTGGAAACAAACAACACATTCGGGTTGTTCTCAAAAATCGCCTGTGTGCCATTGCCGTGATGGACGTCAAAATCAATAATCGCGACTTTGTTGACGGATGGATGCTCCAGCGCTTGCAGGGCACCGATCGCGACATGGTTGAGCAGGCAGAACCCCATGGCTGTTTCGGATTCGCTATGGTGGCCGGGTGGGCGCACCACACAAAATGCACGCAAAGCTTTATCAGCCAGTAGTTGATCAACAGCAAAGCACACCGCGCCGCTGGCCCGCAACGCCGCATCAATGGAGCCATGGTTCAAAAAAGTATCAACATCGATGCTGTACGTGCCCTCGTTTGGCTCGTGAGCTTGTAAATCAGCCCAGAATTCAAGCGGGTGGGCGCGCTGGATTTGTTCATTTGTGGCCAACGGTGCCGGCAGTTTCTGCAAATTCTTGAGGTCTTGAATTCCCGATAGTACCGCTTGTACCCGTTGTGGGGACTCTGCATGTCGGGGGCCGGGTTTGTGACGCAGACAGTCGTCATGCTGAATAATAATGGTGCTCATATGCGTGCAAGTATACGGCGCTAATCGCCAGTTTGAAATTCAAATTCGACTTGTTCAGAAAAGAGGCAAATTCATGGTTTCTTTTATTTCTTCCATTACCACATAGCTACGCGATGCTTTAACACTCGGCAAGGAAAGAATTTTGTCGCCCAAAAGCTCGCGATAGGCTTTCATGTCGCTGACGCGTGCCTTGATCAGATAGTCAAAGTTACCCGAGACCAGATGGCAATCCATGACTTCCGGAAGTTTCCGGGCTTCTTCGCGAAATTTTTTGAAGCCGTCTGGAGAATTATGGGACAAATCAATTTCGATGAACACCAGCAGGCTGGCGCCGACTTTCTGCGGATCCAGAAGCGCGGTGTAGCCGAGGATATAACCCTGTTTTTCCAGTCGTCTTACTCGCTCAATGCAAGGCGTGGAAGTCAGATTAACCTTGCGAGCGAGATCCACGTTGGAGATTCTGCCGTCGGCCTGCAGGCATTCCAGAATGCGGCGGTCGGTGCGATCCAGGGCTTTGAGTTTTATTGAAGTATTATTCAATTTTTATGCTGTCATGTGGAGTTATAAGAGCATAATGAACTGCTTGTTTATAATCAATAGCAGATAAAACTGCATTACAGCAGATAAAATAGTCTTTTAACTCAATACAGAAGGCAAGTGCGATGAGAATCGGTGTACCTAAGGAAATTAAGAATAATGAGTTTCGTGTTGGGCTGGTACCAGCATCTGTGCGTGAGTTATCCGCGCGGGGTCACGAAGTGTTTGTTGAGACCGATGCAGGCATTGGCATTGGTATGGCCGATGATGATTATATTGCAGCAGGCGCGCAAATTCTCGGCGATGCCCAGAGTGTTTTTGACAAGGCCGAAATGGTCGTCAAGGTTAAGGAACCTCAGGCGATTGAACGTGCCATGTTACGCGCCGACCAGGTGCTGTTCACTTACCTTCACCTGGCACCGGATGCGCCGCAAACCGCTGACCTGGTGAAAAGTGGCGCGACTTGTATTGCCTACGAAACGGTTACAGACCTAAGAGGTCGTTTGCCGCTGTTGGCACCGATGTCTGAAGTGGCTGGCCGCTTATCCATTCAGGCGGGTGCATGGTGTCTGGAAAAAGCACATGGCGGTTCTGGTGTTCTATTGGGCGGTGTGCCCGGAGTTGAGCCGGCCAAAGTTGTCATTCTCGGTGGCGGTGCCGTCGGCTTTAACGCAGCGCAAATGGCGGTTGGTTTGGGTGCTCAAGTTGTAGTTATGGACCGTAGTACGGACGTACTTCGTCACCTGAACGGCGTCTTCGGTAACAAATTAACGTCTGTGTTTTCCAATGCCGACGCCATTGACAGGCACCTGGTAGACGCGGACCTGGTAATCGGCGGTGTACTGATCCCCGGTGCTGCTGCGCCTAAGCTGGTAACCCGCAAGCATCTGTCAACCATGCGCAAAGGTTCTGTATTGGTAGATGTCGCGATTGATCAGGGCGGTTGTTTTGAAACCTCTCACGCAACCACGCATGCTGACCCGATCTATGTGGTAGACGACATCGTTCATTACTGCGTGGCTAACATGCCAGGGGCTGTTCCACGGACCTCGACTTTTGCGCTGAACAACGCGACATTGCCTTTTGTATTGGCACTGGCCAACAAAGGCGCCAAGCAGGCCATGCTGGATGACCCGCATTTGCTGGAAGGCTTGAATGTTCACCGCGGTATGGTGACGTACGACGATGTTGCCGAGGTTCTCGGTTATGACTATGTTCCAGCACTCATGGCGCTCGAAACAGCCTGAGTATAGGAAAGAAACAGACGTTTGAGTAGATGCTGCCGGCAAATGCTGCCGGCGAGTGGAGAAAAGATCATGACAGCAGTTAATCGTTCAATGGATTCTTTCTGGATGCCTTTTACCGGCAACCGGGCATTCAAGCAAAACCCGAGGCTGGTTGAGCGTGCTGAAGGCATGTTTTATTACACCCCTGACGGTCGCCAGATTCTGGATATGGTTGCGGGGCTGTGGTGCTGCAATACTGGTCACGGTCATCCAAAAATCGTAAAGGCTATTCAGAAACAAGCGGCTGAGATGGACTATGCGCCGCACTTCAACTTCGCTCATAGCGCCGCATTTGAAGTGGCAGAGCAGCTGACCGAGATCACACCTGAAGGCATGAATCATGTGTTTTTTACCAACTCAGGTTCCGAGTCTGTAGATACAGCACTTAAAATCGCTCTGGCCTATCAGCGTGAGCGTGGCAAGCCCTCCAAGACCCGTTTAATTGGCCGTGAAAAAGGCTATCACGGTGTCGGATTTGGTGGCATTTCAGTGGGTGGTATAGCTGCCAATCGTATGCAGTTTTCAGCTTCCATGATTCCGGGTGTTGACCACCTTCCGCATACACACCTGATCGATCAAAATGCCTATTCCCGTGGTTTGCCCGAGCACGGTGTTGAGTTGGCAGATGAATTGGAAAACATCATCGCGCTGCATCACGCCTCCAATGTGGCGGCAGTGATTGTAGAGCCGGTGGCGGGTTCTGCCGGTGTGTTGATTCCGCCTAAAGGCTATTTAAAACGCCTGCGCGAAATTTGTGACAAACACGATATTTTGTTGATTTTTGATGAAGTGATTACCGGTTTCGGCCGTCTGGGCAGCAATTTTGCTGCGCAGGCTTTCGATGTGGTCCCGGATATCATCACTGCCGCCAAAGGTCTCACCAGTGGCACAGTTCCGATGGGCGCGGTATTTGTTCAGGACAAAATTTATGATGAATTTATGTCCAAGTCGGGCTCTGCTATCGAGCTGTTTCATGGCTATACCTACTCGGCACATCCGTTGGCGGTGGCAGCTTGTAAGGCCACTCAGGAAGTGTATGCCGAAGAAGGCCTGTTTCAGCGTGCTGCTGAAATGGCGCTCAAGTTTGAAGATGCTTTGCATTCCATCAAGGGCGAGCCGCACGTTATCGACATCCGCAACTACGGTCTGATGGGTGCTGTTGAGATGCAGCCGATTGAAGGGCAGCCCGGCGCTCGCGGTATGGCGCTGATGCAAAAGCTGTTTGAAGCCGGCGTGATGGCCAGGGTAACGGGCGATATCATTGCTTTCAGCCCGCCGCTGATTGTTGAAGATACGCATCTTGAACAGACGGTAGAGACTTTTAAAGCTCAAATCAGGACGCTTTAAAGTTAACCAATACCTCCAATACTGAAGTTTCCAGGTGGGCGCTTGCGCCCGCTTTTTCCCTTGACCGGCACTCTTGAAAATGTCGCACCAGGCATCTGCAACTGCAATTCATGCAGCAATTAGTTACCATTAAGTCTATGCGGCCGCTTCGGTCGTTTCAGCTATTTCATCTATCGAGAGGGTTTAAGCATGGGCATGGTGTCGGAGTTTAAAGATTTTGCAATGCGCGGAAACGTGGTTGATATGGCCGTTGGTATCGTCATCGGCACTGCTTTCGGAAAGATTGTTTCATCATTCGTCAGCGACGTATTGATGCCGCCTTTGGGATTGTTGATGGGCGGCGTTGATTTCAAGGATCTTGCAGTTGTGCTTAAAGGCGCGGTCGGTGAGGTTCCTGCAGTGACTTTGAATTACGGCTCCTTTATCCAGACTGTTGTCGATTTTGCAATAATCGCTTTTGCTATCTTTATGGTTGTCAAAGCAATGAATAACATGAAAAAGAAAGAGCAAGCGGCCCCACCAGAGCCTGCCAAGCAATCTGATGAAGCGATATTACTGACCGAGATTCGCGATGCGCTCAAAAATAAGGAATAACTGATTTATATTCAATGGTTTAGCTAATAGAAAGGCCGGCGCAGACGAATATTCTGCGTCGGCCTTTTTTATTCAGATCATTTTGAATATCAAAGCGCCGAGCGCGCCGAATAGCACAATGGCGTTGGCAAGAAAGGTAAGCCCCATTCCCATTTCCCGCGAAGCCGGTTCTTTAATATAAGCCCTTGCATACATAAACCGTCCCAAAATAAACACGACGCCCGGTACCAATACCCACAGATCACTTAAATACCAGGAAAAGGCAAATACACACGGAATAAAGATAATCAACTGTTCCAGCGTATTCTGCTGCACCCTGAAGGTGCTTACAAAGCGCTCGTCACCGTCTGTTGCAGGCGCTTTGACATTATATTTTCCGCGTGCCTGCCCTACCAGGGCGATAAAATATACGTATTGGAGTAATGCAAGTAAAACGATCAAAGTTGCATATGGCATGGTGGATCCCTTATTTGTTG
>Ga0105055_10000573_pt1 | contig 57452 bp, 51 predicted proteins | sample BON03_FD_78090 | JGI IMG/M metagenome (GOLD analysis project Ga0105055, IMG submission 78090) | Freshwater microbial communities from Lake Bonney liftoff mats and glacier meltwater in Antarctica - BON-03 | ecosystem: Environmental > Aquatic > Freshwater > Ice > Glacier meltwater | place: Lake... | reverse complement strand
GTCACGGGCGCATCAATCCGTGTCGGCGAGGCCGGCGGAGCGATTCCAAAGCGATCGACCTTCGCATGCGCGGTTTGCGGCCAAGTCCAGGACGTGATGCGAACGACAAGGGCGACGGGCAAGGGTAGCCAGACTGCAGGGTATGCGATCCATGGATACGCACCGGGGCGATCGACGTCCCGAGCCGCGTACAACGGTCGTTTCTTTGCACCCTTCGATGAAGCGGCGGCACACCGTTACAATGCTGCCTGCATTGAGTGGGAAGCTCGGAAGGACGGCGACCTCTCTCAATGGTGGCCGCGCTCCGAACTGCCTTATGGATTTATGACCGCAGTCGCTAATGGAGATATTCGCAAGAACTACGCATATAGCCATTGGTGGACTATGTTTAATCCAAGGCAAATTCTTCTTTTGGGACTTTTGCTGAAAACAATAATGGAGCATGGAAAGCACGAACACGATACACGCGAATTCGTGCTAGCTATATTTCAGCAATACATTAGAAATCAGTGCATGTTCACGATTTGGAACATCCAAGCAGATCAGCTTGAACCAATGTTTTCGAATAATAATTATCATCCAAAATCTACGACGGTTGAGAATTCATTCATGGGGCCGTTTGGGCGAGGAAATTGGAACGGCTGCGTCGGCAAGGCGATTGAGACAATTGAATGGTTAAATAACCCGTGGGATATTATTTCCAAGGACTTTCTCTCGAATATTAAACCAGATATATCTGGATTCGTTAAAGGTAAGAGTCACAAAACAGTCATTGGAGATACGCTGGGATCCGCTTCGATAGACCAGTCCTCCGCAACTGACCTGTCAAAATACGAAGAAAACTCCATAGACTTAGTTATTACAGACCCTCCTTTTGGTGGGTTGTTGCACTATTCGGAGCTGGCTGATTATTTTTACGTCTGGTTGAGGCTCGCTCTAAAGTCTCGTTATCCGAATCAGTTCGAACCAGAATACTGCCCTAAATCGCTTGAGGCTGTTTCAAACCGCGCCCGACAGCCTGATCCTGGTGAGGCTGATGCCTTCTATCAACGTCTTCTTACGGGCTCGTGGAAGGAGGCGCACCGCATCCTAAAACCGGGCGGCATGCTTGCATTCACTTTTCACCATAGTGAAGATGAGCCGTGGGTCGCCGTCCTAGAATCGCTGTTCGACGCGGGCTTTTACCTTGAGGCGACATTCCCGATTCGCTCTGATGAAACAAAGGGCGAAGGCTCGAAGCCGGGCACCTTTGGTTCCCAGAAGATTGAGTTCGACATCATTCATGTTTGCCGAAAGCGCACCGAGGCGCCAACCCCCGTCTCCTTGGCGCGCATGCGCCGCGAGGTGCTGGCGGACGTGAAGCGACTCCAAGGGCTACTGGAGGCCCATGCGCAGGAAGGCCTGCCGGCCGCCGACCTCGCAGTGATCCGCCGCGGCAAGGCTCTGGAGTATTTCTCCCGCCACTACGGACAAGTGTTCAAGGCCGAGGACGAACCAATCACGGTCAAGGAGGCTCTCCTCGGGATCAGCCAAATCCTCGACGAAGGCGGCAGCACCGCCGACATCCCGCCCGTGGACGCCGAGCCATACACCCGCCAGTTCCTCCGCATCTTCGCCGATGGCACGGAGCAGAAGCGCGACCAGATGCAGAAATTCCTGCGCGGCACCGGCTCTTCGCCGGACGAATTCGAGGAACGTGGCTGGTGCTCCGAGAAATCGAAAACCTACCACCTCACCCCGCCGCTGGAGGTCGCCCGCAACTGGCACAACCGGCACAAGCGGCGGCTCGACAGCGACTATGATCAGGCCATGGTGCTGATCGGCGCCTGCCATCCAGGAAGTGGCCTGGACGCCAGTGACACACTGCGCAACCCGAACTTCAAGCCGCACCCGGCATTGCGCTCCCTGCTGGAATGGTTCGAGCGCCGTGGCCACACCCCGCCGGTGCGCGACGCCGCCAAGCTGGCCAAAATGCGTTTCGAGGCGTGGCAGAAGGCGCAGCCACAGCGCCCCGCCAGCGCGCAGATGTCGCTATTCGCGGAAACCTGAGCCATGCCCGTCGCCGAAGCCTGGGCACGCCGCGGCCTGACCCTGCTTTGGGGGGCCGAGGCGCTGCGCGATGTCGCCTCCCCCGCGAACGTCTTGCCACTGCGCGCCCTGTTCGGCTGGCGCAATGCATGGCCTGACGAATTGCCGGCGAACAACGGGCGCGCCCTGGTGGCCACCGGACTGGAGGCGACGCTGGATTGCCTTGACGAGGCCGACGCCGAAACCTGGATCGCCACCGACCTGCGCGACCTCGTGCTAGGCTTCCAAAGCGCCTACCAGGGCGACAGGGCGCTGTTGCTCTGGCTCCCCAGCGGCCAGCACCGCATCAGCTACGACGCGCCCAAGGACGCATGGCTCTGGGCCATGGCCGGCAACCGCCAGATCGCCCTCGGCCGGCTGCTGTTCTCCGGCGCGCAACCGGGTGTGCAACGTATCCACCAACCCGGCTGGCGCGGCGAGGCGGAAGGCCCCGGCCTGATCGGCCTGCATCAGGCCCGGCTATCCTGATGGGCGACGTGTTGGACATGCTGCCCGGCGCCCGGATCACCCATGCCGAGCTCGGCGACGGTGTCGTCCTCGAACCACCCCGCGACGGCTATGTGCGCGCCTTCTTCGGCGCGGGCGAGCGCCGCGTCCCGCTGGCGGCACTCCGCACGGCCCTCTCTCGTGCCGATCGAATGCTGGCGAACGTCACCGGCACGCCGGAGCAGTTGCGGACCATCGGCCTGACGTTGCAGGCGCATATGCTGCCGCTGATGGAGAGCGCCGCGGCGCTTACCTCCGCGCGCATCGACCTGCTGCCGCACCAGGTCGTCTTGACCCACCGCGTCGCCACCGCCAGCCCGCGGCGCTTCCTGATCGCCGACGAGGTAGGGCTGGGGAAGACCGTCGAAACCGCGCTGATACTGCGCGAGCTTGCCAGCCGCGGTGAACTGGAACGCGCCCTGATGGTTGTGCCGGCGGGCCTGGTGAACAACTGGCATCGCGAGCTGAACGAGGTGTTCGGCCTCGATTTTGAGGTTTTCGGCAGCGAAGGCGATGTGACCGACCGCAAGTCAAACGCCTTTGCCAAACACCACCGCCTGATCGCCAGCATCGACACGTTGAAGCGCCCGGCCCGGATCAAGCGACTGCTGGAGGCACCCCGCTGGGACCTCGTCGTATTCGACGAAGCCCATCACCTCACCGCGGTGCAGGAAGGCAAGCGTGTTCGCCGGACCGAGAACTACAAACTCGCCGAAGCGCTGAAGGACCATACCCGGGACCTTTTGCTGCTGTCGGCGACCCCGCACCAGGGCCACCATTTCCCGTTCTGGATGCTGATCCAATTACTCAACCCCACGCTCTTCCGCAGCGTCGGCGAGATGGTCTCCGAACGGCACCGGCTGTCGACCGTCGTGTTCCGCCGCACCAAGGCGGATGCGTGCCGGCCCGATGGCTCGCCGTTGTTCGCGCGGCGCTGGGTTCATACCGAATCCTGCATCATGTCCGACGGTGAGCGGGTGTTTTACGAGGGCTTGAGTCGATACCTTCAGGACGGCTTCGACCTGGCGAAGCGACAGGGCGGCAAGGGCCGCGCGCTGGGGTTCCTGATGGCGATATTCCAGAAAATCGCGGCGTCCAGCTTCGCGGCCGTGCGGCGGACGCTTCGGCGCCGGATGCTGGCGCTGACGATCCACGAGGCCGTGCTGCGCGACCGCGCGCTCGACATCGACCGCCGCGACAGCTGCTATGCCGAAGCGCGCGAGATCATCCACATCGAATACGGACTCGCCGATGATCCTGTCGGGCGTGGTCAAGCGGATCAGGTGCTGGCTGACCTCAAGCTGAAGCTGGTGCGCCGGCTGGACCAGGAAGAGGAGGCGCTCGCGGAGGCGTCTGATCCCTACGGCAGCGAACTCACCGCGAATTCGGCGGAGGAATTGGCGACGCTCGCTGTGTCGGTGCACCTGCCGGAGGAGCGGGTGCGCATAGCGGAAATGTTGGCGATGTTCCCGGGCGCGCGCGAGACGAAGATCGAAAAGCTGCTCGCTGGCCTAGGTGTCTTGTGGCGGCAGAACCCGCAGGAAAAGGTGGTGATCTTCGCGACCTACCTCGGCACAGTGGACCAGATCTCGCGCGATATCGATGCGTTATATCCTGGCCAGGGCGTCACCGTGCTGCGGGGCGGCGACCACGGCGCCAAACTCGCCGCCGAGCGCCGCTTCCGCCAGAAGGACGGTCCAAGGGTGCTTGTCTGCACGGCTGCGGGGCGCGAGGGCATCAATCTGCAATTCGCCCGCGTGCTGTTCAATTTCGACCTGCCGTGGAACCCAATGGATGTGGAGCAACGCATCGGGCGTATCCACCGCTACGGCCAGCGCGACACGGCGCAGGTCTACAACCTGATCCTCTCGGACACGATCGAGGGGCGCATCTTCCTGATGCTCGACGAGAAACTCACCGAGATTGCGCGCGCACTGGGCAAGGTGGACGAAGCCGGCAATGTTGCTGAGGACCTACGTGCCCAGGTTCTCGGCCAACTCTCCGAGCGATTGAACTACGACCGCCTCTATCAAGCGGCCCTGTCCGACCCGGAACTAAAGCGGACGAAGGTTGAGCTCGATGCCGCGCTTGCAAATGCCAGCGAGGCGCGGGAGGTGGTATTCGAGCTATTTCAGGACCTTGAGGGTTTTAGTCTTGAGGATTACCGGCCCTTCCGCGACCTCGCAGGTAGTGTCGGCCGCATCCACGATTTTCTCAGCGCTGCACTGGCGGAGCAAGGTTGGAACGTCGGCCGCAGCTTGGACGGGTTGTTCGTCGTGACGAATTCTAATGGCATCGCCACCGCTCGCTTCACCGACGACCGTGAACGCGCGATGGCAACTGATGAGCTTGCCCTGCTGGGCCTGGACCATCCCCTTGTTGCGGAGCAGATCGCAAAATGGCGCACAACGGCCGCAGAGCAGCTAGGCGCCAGCGTCCGGGCTGATGGTGGCGATTCGGCGGTGGTCAGCTGGTGGGCCGTGGAGGCCACGACGCCGCAAGGCGACCGCCGTGCGCACCTGGTTGCGCTTGCCATGACCACTTCCGGGTCACGAGTAACCAGCCTGGAAAGACTGCCCGAGCGCCTGCTTGATAGACCAGCTTGCGGCAGCTTACTGCTTCAGCAGGCGCGGCAAAAAATGCTTGGCGAGGTCATTGAACCTGCGCTGCAACGCGAGTTGCATCACCGTGGGTTGCTCGGTGGAGAGGGCTCATTCTCAGCCGATCTCATAGCGTGGCTTGAGGTCATTTCTCCAAACGAAGAACGCGAGTTGCGCTGTCGAGAACAGGATTATTGATACGGATCCATTGGTTCGATACGGCCAACAGGTTCGACCACAAGCTCCTCAGAAACCGAACCTTTTTCCGCTGGCCGGCACAGACAGAGAATGCGTTTGTCGATGGAACTGGCGGTCCAGGAAGGAATCGAACCGGCAAACCACGCATCTGGGTCAACGCATTGATCTACAATGGGCTTTCGTCGCCATACAAAATCACGCTAGGCAAACCGTCCGGAGACTTTGGCCCTCCAGAGACCCAAATTCGGCTTTTCAGGCCCAATGCCAGTCAAACCACCTCCCGGTAAGCCCTTCTGAAATCGCGCATTTTTCTGGCGTCCGTCCACACCAAGAGACCGTATCGCCCTCGGGCGCTGGCTGAGCATGGAGGATGCGAACCCAAGGCAGAAGTCCCAACGGCGTTGTCCCACCTATCGTCACATCGTTCCACATACGTGGCTTCGGGCCCAGACCGCACCGCCGTGGCCTATATCGACGATCCGCGCGCGCAGGCGATCGCCGCGGCGGACCTGGTGGCCAAGCGCTAGGCCTGACTCAACCCGCCCGATATGGTGGAGGTGGTGCCCGAGGTGGTGCCCGGCTTTCCCGACTGCATCCTGCCGAAGAACGCAGCGGCGGCGGCGATCCTCAAGAAACGCACCTTGACCGCGCTTTACAACACGCGCGGCACGCCGGAAGGCGCCTGGCTGGATGGGCTGCATCGACGGCTGGATGAAGCCGTGGCCACCGCCTATGGCTGGCCGGCCGACATTGCAGAGGATGAGGCGCTGGCCCGGCTGCTGGCGCTGAACCTGGCGCGCAGCGGCGCATAGCCTGGGGAATAGCCGGCCGGGTGTGCTGGCGGCCGGCTTTCCGGGCGCCAACTGGTGCCGGCCACCCCGCCCCGAGGGAGGCGTGCGGGGGAGGGCGACGAGAACCTGTTGCGCCCCTTTGCGAAGGAAGTGCCGGCAGCATCCATGCCCCGCGGGCCTGCCCAGCGGCAGGAATCGCCATGCCGCCACGGCCCCGCTGCTGGTTTGATGCGCCTCTGTTTCCGTGAGTTGCCCGGCATGGTGGCTACCCTGGCCGGGTGCAGACGGCCCGCGACATTCGCGGCGGGCGCTACGCGAGATAGCCTGCGGCGCCCATGGAAGTTGCCCGGCCCTGGTGAACCAAAGCCACCCATGGCGCGCTGCAATGCGCGATTTTGGGCAGAGTTTGCCTGTTACGCTGAGGTTCGATTTAGGATTTCACCTGTCCGGAGAATGATCTTTCGATCGGCGGCGCCCGGTCGCGCTGCGCTGCTACCCTGCAAAATAAATATGCTGATGCCGTTTCAAAAGGTTGCTGCGCTCCATGACGATACGATAACGGCAGTATATGCATGTAAGTTATTGATTTTCCTTGTCCGAACACTGTGTCCGGAGCACAGTGTTCGGACCTTGGTGCGGTTGCACCCGTGTCTCCGCGTGTGCATTTGCGGTGAACGTCAGCCGACACTGGCTGGCGAAACGGACAGGAAACCTCTTCATGAATACCGGACAGCTTCCCACAATCCTGCCCAACGCCGTGGCATTCAGCCTGGAAGATGCGTCGAAGGCCGCGGGGGGTATCTCACGGTCCTACCTCTACAACGAAATGCGGGCCGGGCGCCTGGCGTCAAAAATGATTGGTAAGCGGCGCGTGATCCCGGTCGAGGCGCTTCGCGCGTGGATCGCGGCGGCGCCGGATGGCGGCAAGATGGAGCGGGCCTCCAATGAAGTTTGACCCCGACGCCCCGGACCCCGCCGACCCGGAGCACCTGGAACGCTACCTGCACGTCCTGTTCGATGGCGTGGAATGGGAGGACGGCGAGTCCATCGCGCTGCGCGGCCTGGGGGAGAAGGGCACGCCCGCCGAGGGCACATTCCGCGAGCAGGCATGGTGCCCGTGCCAGGCTGGATCTGCGTTCGTCGAGAGAACCGCCGATCGCTGGAACGCGGCCGGCGCCGGTGCCTTCATCATCCCCGCGGTCATGGCGGCCGGTGCGCAAAACATCGGCCGGCAGGGACGGCAGACCGAGGCGGACGTGGCCACCTTCACGTCGGTGTGCCTGGACCTGGACAATCCGGACACGGCCGAGGACAGCCTGTTGCGGCTGGAACAGGCCCTGGGGCCGGCGGGGATCATCGTGGAGTCGTCCGCGACGGGGAAGCTGCACGCCTATTGGCTGCTGGTGGAGCCCGAGGAAGATGTGCAGCGCGTCGCGCGCCTGCGGCACCTGCTGGCGCTCAAGTCCGGCGGCGATCCCAGCTTCATGCGCATCCCGCAGGTTATCCGCCTGCCGGGCACCATGCACGGCAAGAACGGCCATCTAACGCCGGTCCGCCTGCGGCACGCGGACACACGCTGCCGGCACATGCTGTCGGGCCTGGAAGAACGGGTGGAGGCCATGCACCCGCTGCCGTGGGCGGCGCCGGAGGCGCTGGCCCGGGCGGCGCAAGGCGGGCTGAACCTGGCGGCGATGGCGGACGGGAACTGGTCGGTCAAGGAGCGCCTGACCGCCGATGTACACGAGGGCGGCCAGGGGCCGGCCACGCGCTTCGACGCGGCTACACAGGTGTTCGGGCATTATGTGCACCAGGTCCGCACCGGCGGGGTGGCCAGCGCCGACGAGGCGCGGAACCTCGCGCATGGCTGGATGCTGGCGCACATGGTCCCGCCATGGCCGGATGATCGGTTCGAGCGTGAATGGGGCGCCATCGTGGCGCTGGACGCGGAGCGGCATGGGCCGCTGGTGGCACCGGGGCGGTTGTATGGCACGGGCGAAATCGCCGGGCCGGTGGCGCCCATGGATTCCGGACGGCCGCCCATTCCGGACGAAGGGCTCAAGAGCTGGGCCGTGCGCCGATGGGTGCCGGACGAAGCGCCGCCGGCACGGCGGTGGCTGGTGCAAGGGCTGATCCGCGCCGGGGCCGCGCATCTGCTGGCGAGCGAGGGCGGCGTGGGCAAGACGTTCGCGCTCTTGGATCTGTGCCTGGCGGTGGCGGCGCCGGACCGAAGCCCGACATGGCTGGGGCAGGACGTGGAGCGCGAGCACACGGGCGGCACCGCGGTCCTGCTCACCGCCGAGGACGATCAGGACGAGCTGCACATCAGGTTGCACGACATGGACCCGGAGGGGCGGCGCTTCGCCGCCGGGGACCGTTGCATCGTGGTGCCATTGGTCCAGGCCGGCGGCGTGTTCCCCTTGGTCGAGCTGGGGCCGGGCGGTGCGGCGAAGCCGTCCGCCGCGTGGGATCGGATGATGGGCGCGCTAGCGGCGCTGCCGAACCTGCAACTGGTGGCGATCGACACGCTGGCCGCGACCCTGCACGGGGAGGAAAACGCCTCGATCGTGATTCAGCAATACGTGACCGCGCTGAACATGCTGCGGGCGCGGGTGCCCGACGTGGCCACGGTGGTGACGCACCACGTCCGGAAGCAGGGCACGAAGGACATGCCCATCTTGACGGCGGCCGACATGCGCCAGGCGATCCGTGGGAGCAACGCGCTCTTGGGCGCGGTGCGCATGGCGATCGGGATATGGCAGCCGGCGGACTGGCAGGACCGGCAGAAGCGCATGGGCATGAGCCCGGCGGTGTCGGGGCGCCTGTTCCACATGGCTGTGGTGAAGGCCAACAACCCGGAGGCGATGGCGGACACGCGGACGCTGATCCGGGCCGCCCATGGCGGGCTTGCGGACGCCACGCAGCGGGACAAGGCTACCCGCCGGGAGGATGAGTTCTATGCGTGGCTGATCGCCGCCATAGAGCGCTCCGTGGCCGCTGGGCGGCCCTACCACAAGATGGGCAACAACGGCTTGGCGGGCCTGCGGCGAGGCGAGCTGCCGCCGGTCATCCGCTCGAACGAGAAAGCCCTGATCCGGGTGGTGGACGCGCTCGTGGGGGCGGGCCGCCTGGTGGCGGCCAAGGTGGGCGGCAAGGACGGGTTGCTGGACGTGCCCGGTGGGCTGATAGCGCGACCCGGCGCGCTCGATGACTACGAGATCAAGGCCGGCTCACATGAGCCGGATTGGTCGGGCTGGGAGTTCAACCGATTGCTGGGCATAGCCGTTCCAGCGAGATGCGAAATCAGCACAGCTACTTTGCTGGAGATGCGCGACGACCCACCGCAACCAGCGCAACAGGTATGGATCGCGGGGGCGCCCAACGAGGGCAGGACGATCCCGGTGCCGGCCGATGCAGTCGGGGGACGGTGAGGTGGGCAAGCTTGGGCGTGTAGAGAACCCACGCGACCCATCGACCTGGCCCTGGGTAAGCCCTGGGGCCTTCGGTGCGCCGCAGGCTCGCGATTCCGCGCCAGTGGTTGCCTCACCCGCAAGCGCAGCTCCCGCGGTGGCAGTCGCTCGCCTCTTGGTTGCTCCCGCACCGGATGAGCCAACTAGGATTGCCGAGGCGCCCGCATTGCTGAGGGAACCGGACGACCGACGCATCTCATGTGTGTGGGTGGAGGTGGACCCCAACGGGGTGGGAGGCGGCGAAGGCAATCTGGCGGCGGCGGCGCGGGGGCTGCGCGCCATTGGCTACCGCATCGTCACGGGGCGGCTGGGCTTCCTCGCAGTCGGTCGAGTGGAAAGCCCGGACAAGGAAAATGAATTCATTTGGAATCTTACCAATGCTCCCCCGAAAGGGTGGCGCGAACTTGGAGCTGTTCCTTGCACGTTCTCACTGGCCGCTTTTCGGGGCCGCGACCTACCGGCCGGCGATTGTCGGGAAGGTTTCATTCTCTCGTTCGATGTATCAAACGAGGCCGGCACACCTTTCGAAGTCGGCTTGAAGTTTAGTGTGGTCGCGCCGGTCGATCTGCGGCTGTCCGCTAATGAGCCTGTTTCGGCACTGATCGAAAAGCTGCCGTTGTTGCCCTACAGCGCAGTCGAGCTTCGTCGAATGCTGATAGATGCCGGTGACGACTTCGAGATCCTTGTGTCGATGCTGGAAATGCGCCGCGCCGTCGATGGAACGAGCGAAAACGCGGTGGAGTTGGTGCCGCAGCTCGTCGCCGGCCTGCTTCCGGCAGTCGGAGTCGTTGTGCTGGTGGGTGAGCCCGGGGCGGGCAAAAGCACGCTTGCCCACCAGATTGCGGCGGCGGTGACCGGGCGGGCAGCGGAGGTCTTCGGCTACCGGGTGGTAGCAGAAGCAGGGCGGGGGCAGCCCGTCGCGGCGTTCCTGGCGGCCGAAGAAACGGCCGGGGAGATCGGACGGCGTGCGAATGGCTTCCGGGTGGGCGGACTGGAACAGGGGCACATCGTCCCCATTGAGCGCCAAGGGCGGAGCATGGTGGAGGCTCTGGCGGCAATCGAGCCCATGCCGAACCTGCGGATTGTCCTGGTCGACCCTGCCAGCGCCTGGATCGGGGACGGCGACGAGAATGACGCCGGCGGAGTGAGCCGGTTCATGGCGCCGCTGATCGACTTCGTGCAACGCAAGCGCTGCCTCGTGATACTGTCGCACCACTTATCCAAGCAGGGGAAACGCGATCCGCGCATGCGGTTGCCCGGCCTACAGCGGGTGCGCGGCTCGGGCGCATGGACCGAACGGGCGCGCGTGGTGCTGGGGGTGATGGAGAACTCGGACGGGTCGCGCACATTTGGGGTGATCAAAAGCAACCTTGGGCCGCTGATCGAGAAGCATGAAATCCGGCTCGGGAGTGACCCAGTGTCTCGCCTGTCGCACCGGCTCGACGGCACCTCGCACACACGCGCCAGGGCGGCGCCCGAGGCACCGGCGCAAGCGGGTGCGCTGGTAGCCGGGGGCGGTGGTGATGCCGAGGTTGTGGCTGGCGCTGTAGCGGCTCTGCGGGCCGCTGGACAGGTGGTGAGCCGCACCGGTAGCAACGGCCTGTTCAAGCTCGCGCCGCCTGCCCTGGCCCGTTGGAGCCGGGAGCGCGTCGGGGCTGGGCTGGCGGCTGCTGTTACTGCCGGGCTGGTCGTCGACCACGGCCGGCGGGGCGGGCTGGCCGCTCCGTGACGACAATTCCGCCGTTCCCGGGGGGCGTTTTCGGGAACGGGAACGGCTGGGAATCTCACGGGAACGGCGGGAACGAGGTCGCCTAAGTTATTGAAATCATTACATAAAATTCTCGGGAACGTTCGGGAATGGCTTGACCTAACTCATTGATATTATTACTATTTCCGTTCCCGTTCCCCCTTAGTGAGAGGGAGGATGCCCCCCGAAGGTGGCAATACCCTCTCAATCTGGAAGGCCGGGCTAGGGCGACGACGTTCACCACAACCACCACCGGGAGACCGATCATGGACCTGCACCACAGCACCACCCATTCCCCCGTTACCAGCGGCGCACCGCATAGCGGCGTAATCGTCAATTACCAACGCGAAGGCGAAAGCCTGATGGACGCATTCGACCGGGCGGAACGGACTTGGCCGGGTGCCGGGGTGATGACGTTCCTTGCGCCGCATCGCCCGCGCGGCCGGTAGAGACTGCCTCGTCCTGAAACCGGCCCTGGGAACCCCTGGGGCCGGCACCGGACGGCACTTGCTTGCGTCCCATCGGCCGGGGACATGCAGGCATTTACTGCCAATGGTGAGGCGCCCAATTTTCTGAGGAAAACTGAGGGCTGTGCCCTCCTGGATATAGGACAGGAAAGCTTACATTTTAGCCCCCTTGGCGACGCCCAAGCCGGTTGGTGGGTTGGTTGCGCGGCTCCCACGGCATTGCCCCATCGGCCAGGGCATGGGCGCTCACGGTCGTGCCGTTGATCGAAAGCACCCGGTCGAAGAACACCAGCCGAACCGAGACGGGTGGCTTGCCCGTGACGAAGCCGCGCAGGAAGCGGCCTGGCACGTTGACCGAAGCCGCCCATGCACCCTCCGCCGGCACCGATGCGGAGGCGTAGAAGCCTTCCAAGGTGATTGCGCCATCTGCCATGGGGCGCAGGATGACATAGCCGAGATCGCGCTTCGTGCCGCGCGGCAGGATGCTCCGCACGGCGGCGGCGAAGGCAGGGCCGGCAATGGTTGCGTCGTTGGCGGTGCGCATTGTGCTTGTGCCTGATCCCTGAGCGGCACAGCATCGTTTGCACACCGGTGCGGAGGCAAGCGGCTGATGTCGTGGAAAGACATGTTCGACTTCAAGGCGTCATGGCGCGCGTTTGATGAGGCTGCTGCTCAAGACCGGCGCCCCGGCGAGCGATGGCATCAGACTGGCGGCGGGCTAGCCTTCATCATCATCGCTCCGTCGGTCATCGGACCGGCTTTTGTCTTGCTGTTCGATGCCCCAACCATTTTTGGATGGCTTTGCATGTTGTGGCCAACCGCCATGATCATTTGGATGGTGCGCAAAGATATATGGGCGGCGGTCGGCCCCATAGCCGCCGAGGGAAAGCGGCCTCCTTACCTCGAACATATATCGGAGGAAGCATGGCAGAAAGCGTGCGCCGACAAGCGCATGGAGGTAGTCTTCGTGCGGGTGTTCTGGTTCGTCGCCTGCGCGCTCCTGGTATGGTGGTTGTTGGCCTTCTAGAGCGGCGAGGCGTGAACCTGCGCTGCACGGACCTATGCGCCGGCCTGGACGAGTGCAACGTCCCGCCGGATTTGTCCGCTTTGTCCATAATCACAGCGGACAATCATTTCACTGGCGGACGCATCGACCGCATGCTCTAGAATGGGATAACACCACTCTAGCAACAAAAAAACAGCCGGCACGCTCGGCCTGTGGTGTTGGTAGCGGGCGAGCCGGCCCATTGTGGAGATAGCCCTATGTCATCCGACCCCTCGAACGTGTTGCAGCATCCCTTGCCCGTGGCTCTGCGCGCCATGGTCATCCGTTTGGGTGGCACGCCCAGCACTGGGCCGATACCGGACTGCGGCGTTTCTGAGCATGAATTGCGGACAGAGTGCAGCCGTTTCCGGCTGCCTGAATACTGCACGCTCTGCGAGCGCAACCCCGCGAATCGGTAGGGTTGCGGTGAGCGAAGATGCGCCAAGCCAAGATCGATCCGGCGACCCAGCCCGCGTGGATATCGCGCGGACTGGCGGGGGCGCTGATACCGAGAGGACGAAGCATCGCGACGGTTGAGCGCCTGTGCCGCGCCGGGGCGATCGCCTTTCGCAGGGGTCGGCCCGTGATGATCGAGACAGCGAGCCTCATGCCTACATCGAGCGCACCACCATTTGCGCCACGGTGCCGACCGTTGCGGCCGGCGAGGCAGGCGGGCCATGCGCGAGGCTGGCGGCGCACGGCGCACCCTTGACCGGTGAACAGGTGCTGCGGGAGGGCGCGGCGTTCCGGCTGGGGATGGCGATTGCATCCCGCGGCCCCGCTCGTGCGCAGACAGGCGCCGGGGCGCTGAGCGAGGCCGCGCAGGGCGGTGCAGCGCGCGCAGCCGCAGCGGGGATGGCAGGGCGCATCCTCCGCGCGGTGGCTGCGCACGGTGGGGAGGAAGGGGCGCGGTCGCGCCGGGCCATCAAGGGGGCCGCGCGGCGCCCCTGATGGGCTGGGCGGGGCGGAAGTGGGCCGGCGCTGCGGGGGAACGCCCTGGCGCCGGCCCTTGCCGTTCTAGGCGCCTGTGGCGCGCGGCGCGAAGGGCTGCACGTTGGAGGCGGGCACGATTCCCATGCGGCCGAACAGGTTGCGCACCGTGTCGGCCACGTAGCTGGGTGCCAGGTGGGCATAGTGGCGTTCGGTCATCCGGGTGCCCTCGTGGCCAAGCTGCGCGGCGATGACGGGCATGGGCGCCCCCAGCATGGCAAGGCGGCTGGCGTAGGTGTGCCGCAGGATATGGAAGCTCACGGCCGGCGCAATTTTGGCCGCGGCACAGGCGTCCCGCATGGATCTGATCTGGTGAGACTTCCCCCAGGGTCCGCGCCAGCGACCGGCGGGAGTGTCCCTAGTGGCCTGCTTTGCCATATGGTTGCGGGTGAAAAGGTGTGCCCTGGAATCCTTGCCGGCGGCGCGCTGGGCGAAGAAGTCGCGGCCTTCGTCGGTCAGCACAACATGCCGGGGCTTGCCGCTCTTGCTGGTGGCGACGGTGACGGTTCCCGTGTCGGGATTGAAGGCGCTGGCGCGAAGGGCGGCGAGTTCGCCATACCGCATGCCGGTCAGCAGCGCGGCCGTCACCAGTTCGCGGAAGTCGGGCGGGCAGGCATTCACCAGGCGCGTTGCCTCGGCGTCAGTCAGGTGCCGCACTGTCGGGGCGTCGGCCCCCTTGAATGGCTTCACGCTTGCCCACGCGTCGGCGTTTGGAGCGCGGCCGGCGGCGTGGGCGTGATTCAGCGCGGCCTTGAGGACGGTCAACACGCGGTTGGCGGTGGCGCGGCGGCGGCGGGCGGCTTCGGGGTCGTTGGGGTCGATCGCCCGCACGGCCAGGGCGCCCGGCTTTGCCTTGGCGCTGGTGCGCAGGCGCGGCGCCGCATCGGCCAGGCTGTCGCGCCACCGGGTGATCCGCTGCGGCGCCAGGCGGTCCAAGCGGGCATCCCCCAACGCCGGCAGGATGTGCGCGTTCACGGCGTTCTGCGTCTGCGCCAAGCCTTTGCCGCCGCGGCGGCGGTAGGATGCCAGGTAGTCCGCAACCGCCTCCCCGACCGTGTAGGGCGCGCGGCGGGCCGGCGCTGCATCGAGCCCGGCTGTCTCGCGGTGGGCTGCGCCAGCCCATGCCTTCACCTTCTCCGACGCCTGCCGGAAATCGAGGTAGGTGGCGCCATCGGCCCGGATCGCGTCATCAGCACGGCCGATGCCCGATTCGCGGTATTTGCCCTCCACCAGTGCGCGGCCAATCCAAGTGCCGCCGGTAGCACCGCGACGGTAGCCAATGGCCGTGCCGGCATCGAGCGCGCGCCAGTAGGGTTCGGCGCGCGGCGCGAGGCGCTTGCGGGCTTCGCGGGTGGTGATGGGCTGATCTGCGGTCTGGCGAGCCATGGTGCGCCTCATGGGGAGAATGGGGAGAATATGGGGAGAATGCAGTGACGTGCAGGTGAATGCACCATGATATAGAATTAGCCTATTTCAAAGGGATATTATCGCTAAGGGCGCTAGAATCAAGGCAGTTTCCCCCCTTTCACGGCGGCGACAGGGGTTCGAATCCCCTACGGGATACCAGGCTTCCGGCGAGCCGCTCGCTGGATGGCGGGCGCGGCTTGATTACGCTAGTGTCGCTCGCGCCAACGACGCGGGGTTCTCCCCCCACCGGGCAGCCGGGAATGGCGACAAGGGCCGGTTTTGCCGAGATCACTGCAACATCCCGCACGGCTGGTGCCGCTCGCCTTCCTGGTGGTCATCGCCCTGGGCACGGCGTTGCTGATGCTGCCGCAGGCGCGCGCGGGCGAGGATGCGGCACCGCTGATCACCGCCCTGTTCACCGCGACCTCGGCCGTCTGCGTCACCGGGCTGGTGGTGGTGAACACCGGCACCTACTGGTCGCCTTTCGGGCAGTCGGTGATCCTGCTGCTGTTCCAGGTCGGCGGTTTCGGCATCATGAGCGGGGCAACGCTGCTCAGCCTGCTGGTGACGCGGCGCCTGCGCCTCAGCACCCGGCTGATGGCCCAGGCGGAGACGCGCGGGCTGGCGCTGGGCGACGTGGTGGACGTGCTGAAGCTGGTGCTGACGGTGACCATCGTCGTGCAGGCGACCATCGCGCTGGCCCTCACGCTGCGGCTGCGGCTCGGCTACGGCGAAGCCTGGGCAGAGGCCGCGTGGCATGGCGTGTTCCATGCCGTCTCCGCCTTCAACAATGCCGGATTCACCACCTACGCGCACGGCATGGCGGGCTTCGCCACCGACCCCTCAATGCTCGGGCCGGTGATGCTGGGCGTGTTGCTGGGCGGCATCGGCATGCCGGTGCTGCACGACCTGCGCCAGGAGCCGCGCCGGCCCGCGCGGTGGTCGCTGCACACCCGGCTCACCCTGCTCGGCACCGCGCTGCTGCTGCCGGGTGGGATGCTCGCGGCACTGGCATTCGAATGGGCCAACCCGGCGACGCTCGGCGCGCTCGACCCGGCGGGGCGGGTGGTGGGTGCGCTGTTCCATTCCGTGATGGCCCGTTCCGGCGGGTTCAACACGGTGGATGTGGGTGCCATGCGCGACGAGACCATCGCTGTCACCTACGGGCTGATGCTGATCGGCGGCGGCAGCGCCGGCACGGCGGGCGGGCTGAAGGTGGGCACGGTGGTATTGCTGGTCCTGGTCATGTGGGCGGAGATCCGCGGCGAGCGCGACGCCACCGCCTTCGGCCGCCGCGTCTCCCCCGACGTGCAGCGCCTGGCGGTGACCATCACGCTGGCGGCGGTCGCCGTGGTAGGCTCGGCCACGCTGGTGCTGCTCGGCCTGACCGACCTCAAGCTGCGCGATGCGGTGTTCGAGGTGATCTCGGCCTTCGCCACGGTCGGCCTGTCCACCGGCGTCACGCCCGGCCTGCCGGCCGCCGGGCAGGCGCTGCTGGTGCTGCTGATGTTCGCCGGGCGCGTCGGCATCGTAACCCTGGCCACTGGTCTGGCCCTGCGCCGGCGGCAGAACCCCTATCGCTATCCAGAGGAGCGCCCGATCGTTGGTTAGCCATGCAACGGACGGCGGCGTCGTCGTCATCGGCCTGGGGCGCTTCGGCGGCGCGGTGGCCGAATCGCTCATCCGCCTGGGCCACGACGTGCTCGGCATCGACGACAATGCCGAACTGGTGCAGTCCTGGTCCGATCAGTTGACCCATGTGGTGCAGGCCGACACCACCAACATCGACACGTTGCGCCGCCTGGGCGTGCAGGATTTCGGCTGCGCGGTGGTGGGCATCGGCACCGACATGGAGGCCAGCATACTGACCGTGCTGGCGCTGGCCGACCTCGCGGTGCCGCAGATCTGGGCCAAGGCGAGCGGCCCAAAGCACGGCCGCATCCTGGAGCGCACCGGCGCGCACCACGTGGTGTATCCCGAGGCGGCAATGGGCGAGCGCGTGGCCCACCTCGTCACCGGGCGGATGATCGACTTCATCGAGTTCGATGACGGCTTCGCCATCGTCAAAACCCGCGCACCGCGCGAGGCCGTCGGCAAGACGCTCACCGAATGCGCGCTGCGCAGCAAATACGGCGTGACCGTGGTGGGCGTGAAGCGGCCGCGCGAGGATTTCACCTATGCCAGGCCGGAGACCATGATCACCGCCGATTCCATCCTCATCGTCTCCGGCCCCACGAAGCTGGTGGAGGCGTTCGCCAGCCTGAGCTGAACGGGCCCCCCGTCGATGCCGGCGGTTGCCCCCAGCAGGCGATCTCGGGCAGCATGGCCCTTCACGCGAAACGGGAACACGGTGTTGAAAATCTGCGTCTACGGCGCCGGGGCGATCGGCGGATGGCTGGCGGCGGCGATGGCCAAGGGGGGCGTGGAGGTGTCGGTCGTGGCGCGCGGCGCCCATCTCGCTGCCATCCGCGCCAACGGGCTCACCCTGGAACTGCCCGACGAGCGCTACACCGTGAAGGTGGCGGCCAGCGACAACCCGGCCGATCTCGGCCGCCAGGACGGCGTGGTGGTGACCGTGAAGGCGCCGTCCCTGCCTTCCATCGCCGGCCCGCTGGCGTCGCTGTTGCGCGACGACACGCCGGTGGCGTTCCTCACCAACGGCATTCCATGGTGGTATTTCATCGGCCATGGCGGCGCGCTCGACGGACGGCGCCTGCCCCGGCTGGACCCGAACGACGTGCTGCTGAACGCGGTGGGCGCGCACCGGGTGATCGGCGGCATCGCCTGGCCGGCCAGCTCGGTGCCGGAGCCGGGCGTGGTGCGGATGGGCGGCGGGGCGGCGCGCGGCTGCGTGGTCGGCACGCCGGACGGCCAGCCGAGCGCCGGGCTGGACGCGCTCGCCCACGCCTTTGCCGCCGGCGGGCTGCGCCTGGACATCGCACCGCGCATCCGCGACGTGATCTGGGAGAAGCTGGCCTTCAACCTCTCGGCCGGGCCGATGTGCGTGCTGACTACCGCACCGGTGAAGGACACCCACGTGGAGGAGGCGCTGGTCGCCACCTCGCGCCAGGTGATGACCGAGGTGACGGCGCTGATCGATGCCATGGGCTGCCATGTGGCGCTCGACCAGGACCGCGTGGTCGCCGGCAACCGCGCCCTCGGCCACCGCCCGAGCATTCTGCAGGACCTCCTCGCCGGCCGCCCGATGGAAGTCGATGCCCTCTACACCACCCCACTGGAACTCGCGGAATTGGTCGGCGTGAAGCTGCCGACGCTGGAACTGCTGGTGGCGCTGATCAAGGTGCGGGCACGCCAGGCGGGGCTGTACGGCGGGTAGTTCACGCCGGCGCGAAGATATCCTTCTTGCCCTTGGCCGGCAGGTCGGCCGGCAGCGCCGCCTGCGGCTCGCCGCCACCGCGGAAGGCCGGGTCGCGCTGCAGCACCGGCATCACCCGGTCGGCGAACAGGCGCAGGTTCAACTCGGCATCCTCGGCCGGCATGCCGCCGAAGGAGAACTCGGCGGTCAGGTGGTCGAGCCCGGTCAGGCGGGTGAGCTCGGCGATCTGCTCCAGGCAGTCCTCCGGCGTGCCGGTGATCTGGATACTGACGTAGAAATCCGTCGCCTTCGCCCGGTGCTTGTCCTCCTTGAGCTTGGCGTAGGTCTTGCCAACGGCGGCATAGGCTTCGTAGCCCTTCACCCCGGCCAGATGCCCGTCGGAGAATTTGTAGTGGGCGTCGATGGAATCCCACTTGCGGCTGAGGAACTCGGCGGCCCGGTCGCGCGCCTCGGCCCGCGTCGGCGCGATCGAGATGTTGGTCGAGACCACCGGCGGGCGCGGCGTGTGGCCCATCTCCATGGCCAGGGCACGATGGCGGTGGATGTCGGCGGCGGCCTTGTTCCACTCGTTCTGCATGATCACCAGCATGCCGAAGCCCAGCCGGGCCATGATCTCGGCCGATTCGGGGCTGACCGACGAGGCGTAGAAACGCCGCTCGGGGTGTGAGATCGGGCGCGGGCGGATCGACATGCGCGGGATGTCGAAGAATTCTCCCTTGTACTCGAACTCCTCCTGCGCCAGCGCCATCATCACGATCTGCGCGGCCTCCACGAAGCGCGGCCGTGCCTCGTCCATCGGCACGCGGAAGCCGGCGTATTCCACGCTCGCCGCCCCGCGCCCGAAGCCGAACAGGCAGCGCCCGCCGCACAGGATGTCCAGCAGCGCGATCTGCTCGGCCACCCGCACCGGGTCGTGCCAGGGCAGCACGATCACCGAGGTGCCCAGCTGGATGCGCCGCGTCTTGCCGGCGTAGTAGCTCAGCAGCTGCACCGGGTCGGGCGACATGGCGTAGCCGGTGAAATGATGCTCCAGCGCGAACAGCGAATCGAAGCCCAGCGGCTCGGCCAGGTCGCCCAGGCGCAAATGGTCGGCCAGCACCGAGGCATCGCTGCGCCCCGGCTTGGTTAGCATGTTCATCGACATCCCGACTTTCATGGCCGATTTCCTCCCGTCAGTTGTGCCGCATCATAGTTCCGGCGGCGGATAATAGGGCCTGTCGCCCAGCGCGTGCACCCGCTCCCAGAACGCCGGGCCGCCGGCCAGGCCCGAGGGCTCCAGTTCCTGCGCATCGCGGAAGATCGACCACGACTCCGGGTGCAGGCGGCTGGCCGTGGCGAAGTGCGTCGCCGCCTCGGCCGCGTCGCCGTGGCGGCGCAGATGCAGGGCCAGGCGGAAATGCGCGTCGGCCAGCGCCATATCGGCGGTGATGCGCGGCAGGCGGGCACGCACGGCGTCCTGCGGCAAGGCGTGCCGACCGGTGCGCACCCAGTCGCGCACCGCCTGGATATAGGCGGCGCGGGCGACCAGCCGGGCCCGCGCCAGATCAGGCGCCAGGGTGCGGGTGGCCGGATCGATGCGGCGGAAATGGTCGGTGGAGCCGGCAGTCTCCGGCGGGCGGACGATCATGCCGCGCTCGTCGATCCACGCGCATTGCGGCACGTTGACCATGCCGTACAGCGCCGACAGGCGGTGGTCGCTGTCGATCAGGCAAGGGTAGCTGGGCCTGGCCTGCTCGATCCACGGGCGGGCCTGCTCGGCCCCGCGGCCTTCCTCGGCCACGGCGATGACGGTGAAGGGCGCGTCGAAAAGGCAATGCTGCAGGTCCTGCCACACGGACAGGTCAAGCCGGCAGCCTCACCAGGACGCCCAGGTGGTCAGGAACACCTTCTGGCCGCGGTAGTCGGACAGGCGGTGGATGCGGCCGTCGAGGTCCGGCAGCGCAAAATCGGGCGCCTGCAAACCCTCCAGCGCCGCCTGGCGCTCGTCGGGTCCGTCGCCGAGCACCCAGGCCTCGCCGGCGCGGTCATGCACCACGGGGCGACCGAGATGGCGCCAGAAGCCGGCCACGTCGATGCGGCCATCGCGCTGCATGGAGTCGGCGAGCGGCACGCAAAGTTCGTCGCGGCACATGCCCTCGGGCTTGAGGGTCCAGCCGGTGACGCGCGCGACGTCCTCGGGCGTCAGCATCAACCCACCGGAAGTGGGCACCGCATGGGTGCCGGTGTCGCTCAAGACGGTCGCCATGGTCGTGTCCTCGCTGTGGTCGGGCCAATCTGGCGGGCACAAGCGGTGCAAGGTCAACCATGGAATACCAGCGGCATCACGCAGGCCGCCAGCAGCACGGCAATTAGAGCGAAAGCCGACCCGATAGGCGGTCGACTGTCGCTCTAGATTTCTGATTACGAACGCAAATCTTCCGATCGAGTGATCCCACTCGATCGGATATTGCTCTAATCGGCGCCCTGCTCGACGTTCGGGGCCTCAGACGGTCTGCCCCCGAAAATGCCACCCCCCTGGACCGGCGGACGCGGCCGGGCCGCCTGGGCCGGTGGGGCCGGGCGCGGCGGCGCGGCGCGGCCAGCCCGATCGCCCCGCCCCCAGAATTCGGCCTGGGGCGATGCCCGGGGCGGGGCGGCCGCCGGCCCGTCGCCGCGACCCCGGGAGCGCCAATCGCCGGAGCCCCGGTCCCTGTATCGCGGTTCGCTGTAATAGGGTGCGGCGTAGCGAGGATCGACATACCCCCAAGCGGGGCGCTCGCGCACCCAGGGAACGGATCGGCCCGCCCCCCAATACGGCTGCGCAGGGCGGCCGGAATATCCATAGGCGCCGTCATGGGCCCCGCCGTAGTAGCCGGGGTCGCCTGCACAGGCGCTCGCCAGCACCGCGACAGCGGCAAGGGCTGCGAATCGGATCATCTTTCCCTCCTGGGCCATGCCCGGAAGCGTTGCCACGCGTTCCTGACCGCATAACGCGCGAAATCGGGAAAAGTCGTGGCACGGCAGATGCGCGCCGGTCAGTCCGTCAACCAGCCCACCAGGAGTGCCGGCGACAATATCCCGGTGGCCCAGACCAGGGCAGAGGCGATATTGGCAGCCTGGAACGGCACCTGAGGCATGGCGCAGGTCCCGGCAGCCAGCGGCACCGCGGCGCGCAGCGGCCCGAAGAAGCGCCCGATGAAGACCCCGGCGATGCCCCACCGGGCAAAGAACCGCTGGCCGCGCGGCAGCAGGTCGGGCGTGCGGGTCAGCGGCCACATATGGGCAATGCGCTCCTTGAAGTGCCGCCCTGCCCAGTACGAGACCGCATCCCCCATGATCGCCCCGGCGACTGCGGCCAGCCAGCAGGGAAAGAACGGGATGCCGCTGGCGCCCAGGAACCCGGAGAGGCCCAACAGGATCGCGGTCGCCGGCAGCAGCAGCGACACCACGGCCAGCGACTCGCCGAACGCCAGCAGGAAAACGATCGGCACCGCCCATTCCTGGTGCGCCCGGATGAACTCCAGCGTGGCAGTGATGAAGGCCTCGATGACGCGCGCCCCGTTCTGTTCGGCCCCTTCATGCCACGGCATGCCGGCATCCGCCAACGCCGCCGGTTTCTCCCGGCGCATTCGCGATGGCGCTGGCAATGGGGTGCCGCGTTGCCAATATCCTGGCGCAGAGGCGTGCGGCGCCCGGCCTGCGCTGCGTTGCACCATGGAGGAGATCGGCCATGCACATCCACCCCCATCCGCCTGGCCTGGACATCGCCGCCCTGCGCCAGCGCCTGCTCGATGAGCGGGCGGCGTTGCAGCAGGCCAGCCGCGACACCGCCGAGGCCCGCCGGCCGGTCGACCTCGACCAGACCAGCATCGGCCGGCTGTCGCGCATGGACGCGGTGCAGCAGCAGGCGATGGCCCAGGCCACCGACCGCCGCAAGACCGCCGCCCTGCAACGTATCGACGCCGCCCTGGCACGCATGCAAGCCGGCGACTACGGCTGGTGCGTCACCTGCGGCGAACCGATCGCCCCGAAGCGCCTGGCGCTCGACCCAGCCGCCGCGGAATGCATCGCCTGCGCCAGCAAGCGGTAGCAGCGCGGCCCCCTACGCCGTCGCGCGCGTCACCAGCCGCCCCGCCCGCGCCTCGGTGGCGCCGTCGCCAAACACATAGGCCGACTGGCCGTTCACCCAGGTTTCCATGATGCCGATGGAAGGCCGGGTGGGGTTGTCGAAATCCGCCGCGTCCTTCACCGTCGCCGGGTCGAACAGCACCAGGTCGGCATAGGCGCCGGTGCGGATCACGCCCCGGTCGGCGATGCCGAACACCTCGGCCACCCGGCCGGTCATCTTGTGGATGGCGGTTTCCATGCTGAACAGCTTGAGTTCGCGGGCGTAGTAGCCGAGCACGCGCGGGAAGCAGCCCCACAGGCGCGGGTGCGGGAAGCGGTCGTGCGGCAGCCCGTCGGAGCCGATCATCGACAGCGGGTGCTGCATGATCCGGCGCACGTCGGCCTCGTCCATCTGGAACATGATGGCGCCGGCCGGCAGCAGCTTATCGGCGGCCTCCTTCAGCCCCATGTTCCATTGCTTGGCCACGTCGGCGAGGAAGCGGCCTTCCATCTCGGGGTGCGGCATCGACCAGGCCACCTTGATCGGCACGTCGGCGCGCACCCGGTCCGGCATCATCACGGTGGAGCCGGCATAGTAGGGATACACGTCGAAATCGACCTTGTGGCGGGTGCGCAGCCGCTCGATCAGGGCCAGCGTCTCGACGGATCGGCCGAAATTCTCCGGCATCGAGCATTTGTGGTGCGAGATGACCACCGGCACGCCGGCGCCCTCGCCGATGCGCACGGTCTCGTTGATGCTGTCGAGCACCAGGTTGGCCTCGTCGCGCATGTGGCTGACATAGATGCCCGCCCCGCCGCGCCCGCCATTGTCGCGCAACGCCTGGGCGACGGCGATCACCTCGTCGGTCGGCGCTTCCATGTTGGGCGGGTAGTAGAGCCCGGTGGAAAAGCCCGACGCCCCCTCGCGCAGGCAGTCGGCCAGCCGCCCGCGCATGTGCTCGGCCTCGCGGTCGGTGGCCGCGCGCTTCACGTCGCCGTCCATGGCTTCCACGCGCAGCGCCATGTGGCCGATCAGGGCATAGGTGTTCACCGGCGAGGGCTCGGCGGCAAGCCGGTCGGCGTACTCGCCGAAACTGCCGAAGGTCCACCACGATTCGTCGCCGAGCAGATCGAGCGGCGGCATCGGCCGGTTCTTCATGCGCACCGGCGACAGGCTGATGCCGCAATTGCCGACGACGACGGTCGAGACGCCCTGGCTCATCTTGCACAGCATGCAGGCCGGCCCGCACAGCACCGCGCGGTCGTCGTGGGTGTGGGCGTCGATGAAGCCGGGGGCGACGGCCTTTCCGGTGGCGATCACCTCGCGGTCGGCCGAATAGGCGCCGAGGTCGCCCACCGCCACGATGCGGTCGCCGGTCACGCCCACGTCGCCCTTGGTGCGCGCGGTGCCGGTGCCGTCGAAGATGGTGGCGTCGCGGAGAATGAGGTCGCAGCGTAGGGACATTCGGTCAGTTCCTGAGCTTGGCGGTTGCCGCCATGTCGATCCCGCCATCGGGCATGATGGCAACCTTATAGAGTGCGCGGGCGTCGTCTGCCGAGACCAGACCGTCGCGCACGTCGCGCGCCACCAGGGCGGGGTCGCGGATGGCGGGGTCGCCCATGCCGCCGCCGCCGGGGAGTTGCAAAATCAGCCGGTCGCCATCCGGGATCACCTGGAACCCCTTCGGCCGCAGCACTTTTCCCGACTTCAGCCGCACCGCCCCGGCCGCCCCGTCCAGCCCGCCATCGCGGCCCTTGGGGGCGTTGGCGATGCGGTCGAAGGTGGCGTTCACCGCATATTCCAGTTCGCCTCGGGTGCCCACCTCCATCACCTGCCCCATGCCGCCCCGCGTCCGCCCGGCGCCGCCGGAATTCTCCCGCAACTCCTTGCGCCAGAAAACCAGCGGAGAGACGTTCTCGGTCGCCTCCACCGGCATGGTGCGCACGCCGGAGGGAAACGCGGTGGCGTCCAGCCCATCGAGCGTCCGCCGCGCCCCCGTGCCCCCCGAATTGAACGTGATCGTCTCGAAATCCGCCACCACCGGCCGGTTGCCGCGCGCCTGGCCGGAAACGCTCGCCCCCCCGCGCATCGGCGGATTCCATAGGCAGGAGGCGCCCTCGGCCGCCACCCGATCCGGCACCACCTGGTGCAGGCAGCCCATCACCAGGTCAGGCAGGAGGTGGCCGATGACATGGCGCACGCTGACCGGGTACGGCCGCGGCGCATTCAGGATGCACCCCTCCGGAATCACCATGCGGAACGGCGCGAGGCTGGCCCAGTTGTTCGGAATCTCGGGGGCCACCACCACCTTGATGCCGAAGCAGGCATAGGCGCGGGTATAGGCGGCCGGCACGTTGATCCCGCGCTGCGACAGGCCGGAAGTGCCGGCGAAATCCACCTCGATCGCGTCCGGCAGGATGGTCATGGCGCCGCGCAACGTCACCGGCTCGTCATAGCCGTCGCTGCTGATCTCGGCACTGAAGCTTCCCTGCTCCAGCCTGGCGATCTCGGCCTGGGTGGCGCGCAGCGAACTGTCGAAGATGAATTCGGCCAGCGGGTCCAGGCTGTCCATGGCGAATTCGTCCATCATCTCCACCAGCCGCCTGGCACCGGCATCGTTGCAGGCGCACAGCGAATAGACATCGCCCTCCAACTCCACCGGCAGCCGCGAACCCCAGCGGATGAAATCGAAGAAGGTCTCGTTCGCCACCCCCTGGTCGAAGCACTTCACGATCGGGATGTACAGCCCCTCCTCGAACACGCTGCGCCCCTCGGGCCCCATCCCCAGCCCGCCCACGTCGATCACATGCGCCGTGTTGGCGAAAAGCCCGACGATCGCGCCGCGGCGGAACGCCGGCGTCACCACCGTCAGGTCGTGCAGGTGCCCGGTGCCCAGCCACGGGTCGTTGGTGATGTAGTGGTCGCCCGGCTTCATCGTGGCGGCGGGGAACTTCGCCAGGAAATGCCCCACGCTCTCCATCATCGAGTTCACATGCCCCGGCGTGCCGGTCACCGCCTGCGCCATCATCCGCCCGTGCAGGTCGAAAATGCCGGCCGAAAGGTCGCCGGCCTCGCGCACCGTGGTGGAGAAGGCGGTGCGGATCATGATCTGCGCCTGTTCCTCGACGACGGCGATCAGGCGGTTCCACATGATCTGCCGCTGGATCGCGGCCATGGCGGAGGTGGTCATCAGCGTGCCCCCCTTGTGAGCTCGATATAGCCGAAGCCGTTCACCGCGGCGGTCCAGCCAGGGCCGACCAGGGTGGAGGTCTCGTCCTCGACGATGATCGCCGGGCCAGACAGCGCAGCCCCCGGCGCCAGCGCGGCACGCTCGAATATCGCCCACTCCGCCACCTCGCCGGTGACGCTGTCGCGCACGCGCTGGCGGCGGACAGCCGTGGCCTGGCTGGCGGCGGGCAGGCTGGCGGCGGGCAGGGTGGCGGCGATGTCCGGATCGTCGGGCATGGTAGCCGCCACCACGGCATAGCTCATGATCTCTACGTCCGAGCCGGGCACCGGGCGGTCGTAGAAGCGGCTGTACTGCGTGTCGTAGGCGGCACGGATCGCCGGCACGTCGGCCTCGGCCAGGGTGCGCGGCGGCAGCGGCACCGGAATCTCGTGCCCCTGGCCGACATAGCGCATGAAGGCGATGCGGGTCTGCGTGGTGGCCGCACCGAAGCTGCCGGCCGCCACCACCGCCTCGGCCTCGCGCGCCATATCGTCCAGCAGCGCGTTCACCGCCGCCACGTCGAAGCTGGAGAAACGCTGGTACAGGCTGCGCACCACCTCATAGCCCACGGGCGCGCGCAGGAAGCCGATGGCGCTGCCCACCCCGGCACCGGAGGGCACCAGGATCCGCGCGATGCCGATCTTCTCCGCCACCCGGCAGGCATGCACCGGCCCGCCGCCGCCAAAGGCGATCAGGGTGCGCCCGTCATAGCCCTTGCCGGATTCGATGGCATGCACGCGCGCGGCATTGGCCATGTTCTCGTCCACCATCTCAACCACCGCCAACGCCGCCATCTCCGGCGCCAGGCCGAGCTTCTCGCCGACATGAACCGCCAGCGCGTTGCCGGCGGCGGCTTCGTCGAGCTTCATCGTGCCGCCGGCGAACCGCGACGGATCGTAGCGGCCGAGCGACAGGTTGGCATCGGTCACCGCCGGCCGGCTGCCGCCACGCCCATAGCAGGCCGGCCCCGGCATCGCCCCGGCACTCTCCGGCCCCACCCCGATCCGCCCCAGGCTGTCCACCTGCGCCAGCGACCCGCCGCCGGCGCCGATCTCCACCATCTCGATCACCGGAATGCGCAGCGGCAGCCCCGATCCCTTCCGGAACCGCCCGACGCGGGCCACCTCGAAGCTGCGCGAGGTCTGCGGCCGACCGTCGTCGATCAGGCAGATCTTCGCCGTCGTGCCGCCCATGTCGAACGACAGCACCGCATCCAGCCCGCACTGCCGCGCCACATGGGCCGAGAAGATCGCCCCGCCCGCCGGCCCGCTCTCCACCAGCCGGATCGGAAACCGGCACGCCGTCTCGATGGTCGTCAGCCCACCGCCCGACAGCATCAGGAACACCGGCGCCTCCAGCCCCATCCCCCTCAGCCCGGCGGCCAGCTTCGTCAGGTAGCTCGTCATCAGCGGCTGCACATACGCATTCGCCGCCGTCGTCGAGAACCGCTCCCACTCCCGCATCTCCGGCGACACCTCGCTGGACAGCGAGATCGGCACCCCCGGCAACGCCGCCGCCAGGATGTCGCGGGCACGCTGCTCGTGCGCCGGGTTCACGAAGGCATGCAGGAACCCGATGGCGACGCTCTGCACCTGCTCGCGGGCCAGCAGCGGCACCAGCGCGCGCAACGCGTCCTCGTCCAGCGGCAGCAGCACCCGCCCGCTGTTGTCCAGCCGCTCCGGCACCGGCAGGCGCAAATGGCGCGGCACCAGCGGTTCGGGAAGGACGATATTGAGGTCGTACTGGTCATATCGGCTCTCATTGCCCATCGCCAGCACGTCGCGGAAGCCCTGGGTGGTGACCAGCGCGGTCCTGGCGCCCTTGCGCTCGATGATGGCGTTGGTGGCCAGCGTGGTGCCGTGGATGACGATGGCGATGTCGGCGGGGCGCAGGCCGGCGGTGGCCAGGATGGCGCGCACGCCTTCCATCACCCCCCGCTCCGGCGCATCCGGCGTGGTCAGCACCTTGGCGGTGGTGCGGGTGCCGGCATGTTCAAGGGCGAGGTCGGTGAAGGTGCCGCCGATATCGACGGCAAGACGGGCGGCGCGGCCAGGGGACGAAGGAAAGGAGGAGGAGGCCATGGAGGAGGCGGTATCCCGGACTGCTGAAGCGTTCAGTCAAGCGGGCGCGGGCGCGTATGACAAGCCGCAGGATCAACGCCCGTCCGCGCGGCGGCTGCGCGGGGCGCGGAGTTAACCGATATTCAATCAAACCAGTGGATAGACAGATCGTCGCACCTGTGTCCTCGAAACTGATCGGACCCTCCCCATGGACAAGATCCTGGCTTCCCTCCGCATCTGGCAGAAAAGCCTTCTGCCGCTGCTGCTGTGTTCCGCGGTTGCGGTGGGGCTGACGATCAGCCTGCTTTCGCACCTGTCCGCCACCGACAACCGTTACGGGCAGCTGCTGAAAAATGAGACTGCCGCGGCAATCGCGGCCTCGCGCATGAACATCACCGCACTCGACATGGGGCGCATGGCGTGGAAGGCGCTCGCCCTCACCAACGAGAACGCGGCGACCTTGGCGGCCGAGCGCCAGGAAATGCAGGCGCTGGCCGTGCAGTTCCGCGAGCGCGCCGAACGGGTTACCGCCCTGCTGCCGGGCACGACCTATGCCACCAAGGCAACGGAATTGCAGCAGGGGTTCATGAAGTTGCACAAGGCGGTGCTGGAAGCCGCGTCGATGGCGGCCACCGGGCAGTCGGAAGCCGCCGTTGCGCATATGGAGCAGCACTTCACCGCAGGCATCGCGGCGCTGCGCGTCGATTTGCGCGCGCTTGTAAATGATGTACTGGCTTATGAAGAAAGTGCAGCCGCCGCGCTGTCGCAGAGCGTCATCGCCACACAGACGCAGTCGTACATCATTGCGGGCGGCTCGATCCTCGCCGTCGTCGCACTTGGCCTGCTGATTGCCATGCGCGGCGTCGTGGGCCCGGTGCGGGCGCTGACCAGCACCATGGAGGCACTGGCCGGCGGGGCGCTGCAAACCACCGTGAGCGGCGTGCAGCGCGGCGACGAGATCGGCACCATGGCGCGGACGGTGGAAGGCTTCCGCATTAGCCTGATCGAGGTGGAGAGCCTGAAGGCCGAGCAGGAGGCAGCCAAAGTGCGCGCAGAGGCGGAGAAGCGCGCCACCATGGCCGCCCTGGCCGACGGGTTCCAGGCCAGCGTCGGCCAGGTCGTCAACACCCTCTCCTCGGCATCGACCGAACTGACCACCGCCGCCTCCTCCATGGCCTCGATCGCCGAGGAGACCTCGCGCCAGGCAACCACCGTGGCCGCCGCCTCGGAACAGGCCACCACCAACGTACAGACCGTGGCCAGCGCGGCGGAGGAGCTGTCGGCGTCGGTGCAGGAGATCAGCCGGCAGGTGGCACAGTCGTCGCAGTTCGCCACCGAGGCAGTGGCAGAGGCGGAGCGCACCGATGCCTCGGTGCAGAGCCTGACCACCTCGGTCGCGCGCATCAGCGAAGTGGTGCGTCTCATCTCGGAGATCGCCTCGCAGACCAACTTGCTGGCGCTGAACGCGACCATCGAGGCGGCACGGGCTGGCGATGCCGGCAAGGGCTTCGCGGTGGTGGCCTCCGAGGTGAAGCACCTCGCCACCCAGACCGCACGCGCCACCGAAGACATCTCCGGGCGCATCGGCGAGATCCAGACGGCCACCAAGGACAGCGTCGGGGCGATCGGGCGGATCAGCAAGGTGATCCGCGAGATGAACGATATCGCCATGACCATCGCCTCGGCGGTCGAGGAACAGGGTGCGGCGACGCAGGAAATCGCGCGCAACGTCATGCAGGCGGCCGAGGGAACCCGCCAGGTGTCGTCCAACATCGGCGCGGTGACGCAGGCCTCCACCGAGACCGGCACCGCCGCCAGCCAGGTGCAGTCCACCTCGGCGGAAGTCGCGCAACAAGCCGAAGGGCTGCGCGGCGAGGTGGATCGCTTCCTGCAGCGGGTCCGCGCCGCCTGATCCGGCGCAACCAGGCCGCGACTGCCCGGCGGGGCTGCCCGTTTTCCACCGGGCAGCAGTCGCGTTCCCCCGCTTCCCTGTGGCATGACTGCCCCATGAGCATGCGTGAAACAATTCCCGACCCGCCGGCATGGCGCAGCCAGATGCGCCATGTGCTGACCGTGCTGCTGATCGGGCTGTATTGCGCCCTGGCCGCGCCCACCATCGCCACCGTGCTGCTGGCGCTGCGGGCCAACGGGCTGTCCTTCGACCTCGTCTATTCCCCGATGATCGCGCCGATGGCGGTGCTGTATGCCGGGCCGGGCGCCTTCGTGCTGGGCTTGGTGTTCGGCTGGATGATGCTGGTGCTGGTGCAGATTGGCCTGAACATCCTGCCGGTGCGGGTGGGCGTTGCCATGCTGATCGCCACCATCGCCTGGGCGCTGGCCGAGCCGCTGCCGGCACCGGGTGAAACCGGAAACGCCGAGGGCGCGGTGACGGCGGCGGCCGTCGGGGCATCGGAGTTCGCCGACTGGCTGGTGTGGAACGCCACCGCGGCCGCCACCGCCCTGCTGTTCCCCCGTGGCTGGCTGGCACGCCGGGTGCTGCCGCCGGAATAGGGCGAGCAGACCCGCCTCGCCACGCCGGGAGAGTCGTGCGAGCCTCGCATCGCCCCTTATGTTTTCGCAGGAACCGCCATGCGCATCGCCATCGCCGGATTGTCGCTCGAATCCGTCAGCTTCCTCCCCGACCCCGTCACCACCGAGGATTTCCGCCGCAGCGAGGCCGCCGGCCCGGCGATCCTGTCGCGCTTCCGCGGCACCAACACGGTGATGGGCGGCTTCATCAAGGTGCTGGAGGAAGCGGGTGCTGAGATCGTGCCGGTGCTCACCGCCGAGGCCGGTGCCGCCGGCCCGGCGGCCGACGAAGCCTTCGTGCACTATGTCGACCGCATCTGCGCCGGCATCGCCGCTTCCGGGCCGCTCGACGGCGTGCTGCTGCATCCGCACGGCGCGATGACCACGCCGACGCGGCTGGACCCCGACCGCGAGTTCGTGGAGCGCGTGCGCGGGGTGATCGGGCGGCGGGTGCCGCTCGTGGTTGCGCTGGACTACCACGGCAACATCGACGCCGCCTGGCTGAAGCTGGTGGATGGGCTGTTCGGCTACCACTACTCCCCGCATGTCGACACCGGGGCCACCGGCGAGCGGGCGGCGGGCTGCCTGGTGCGGATGCTGCGCGGCGAGATCCGCCCAGTGGTGGCGATCGCCAAGCCTGGGGTGATGGTGCCGAGCATCTTCAGCGCCACCGACATCGCCCCGCTGTCGGACATCGTGCGCGACTCGGTGGAGATGCCGGGGCGCACGCCAGGGCTGCTCGACGTGTCGGTGTTCGCGGGGTTCTCCTATGCCGATGTGCCGAATTGCGGGTTTTCCGTGGTTGCGGTGGCTGACGGCAACGCCGCGCTGGCGCAGGCCACCGCCGACCTGTTCAGCGCGCGCATTCATGGCCAGCGCGAGGCGCTGATGCATCGGGAGGCGGTGCTCGACGTGGCAACCGGCGTGGACCGGGCGGTGGCGCTGACGGCGACGGCGAAGCGGCCGGTGGTGCTGCTGGAGCATGCCGACCGGATGAACGACTCGACCTATGTGCTGCGCGAGGTGGTGCGGCGCGGCCTCACGCGCGTGGCCGTGCCATTCCTGTGCGACCCCGGCGCTGCCGCAGCGGCCATGGCGGCCGGCGTGGGCGCGACCATCACCGTCGATGTCGGCAGCGATTCCTCGCCGCGCGCCGGCGGCAAGGTGCGCCTGACCGGCCGCGTGCTCTACGCGCAGCCCACCGAGTTCGTCCGCACCGGCCCGGTGGCGCGCGGCCACCGCATGGACCTCGGCCCCACGGCGGTGATCGACGCCGGCGGCATCGTGGTCAGCGTCACCACCAACCAGACCACCGCCATCGACCGCGCCGCGTTCGAGCAGTTCGGGCTGCGGCCGGAGGATTTTTCGATCATCGTGCTGCGGAGCAAGACGCATTTCCGGGCGGTGTACGAGCCGATGGCCGAGGCGATCCTGATCGTGGATACGCCGGACTGGGGGCCGGCGGACTTGACCAGCCTGCCCTTTCGGCAGGTGCCGGTTGCGGATGTCTATCCGTTCAATGCGGGGCTGTGAGGCGCCAGAGGGTTTCATTTCTATATCGTAACATATTGGACGCAGGTTTGGGTGCGCGGTTCGGCGCCGATGTCGCACGGTGGATGTGCCGGGGTCCAGCGTGGGGCCAGGGGCCGGCATGACGCCAGGGACCGGCATGACGCCAGGGACCGGGGCGTGCGCGGGGCGGTGGGGGCGTGGTTAACCGGCGCATCGGCCGGCGCTTCGCGTGGACAGGCACGCACACGTGAAGATGAACAGGGCTGCGGGGAGATGGGGCGGCGCAAATGCCGCGCCGCATCCGCGGATCGCCAATCCGTCGCGGTTGCGCGCCAAGAATTGCTGCCCCCTGCCTCCCGGTGTGCCCGTTCAGGTTTGCGGCGATGAAGCTGCGGCTTTGCCGTTGGTGCCCCTGTGATGCGGGTAGGGGGAGCAGGCCGGACTGCCAGAGGGTTACGAGGTCTTCGAAGCGGGCGAATAGGCGGACGAGGGTGGCGAGGATGAGGGCGCGCAAGGCCGCCATCAACCCGGCCTGGGCGGCGTGGAGGGCGGCCGTGGCGCGCAGGTCGGCGGTGATGCCGGCGACCTGGGCGGCCATGGGGGAGGGTTGGTTTTCTAACACGTCGCGATATTAACTAACCGCCTGTACCGCTACAACCCCGAATGACGTGAGTTTTGCATCGCGCCTGCACCATCCCGAGCGCCCCGACCGGCCAGAGCGGCGCGCGGGCACGGCGATCCGTGGTGAGCCGCCATGGTCAATCCTGCCGATTGTCGCCCTGCTCGCATTGGCCGTGGATCGCCAGGACGAAGACGATGTCGATGCTGGCGAGGCAAGAATCTGGCGAGGCAACAATATAGATGGGGCAACGGGCCGGCTCGGGACCTGATCTAGTCGGTCTTGGGTGACGGCTTCGTCGGTTCTTTGGCTGTTGCCTTGACGTCTGGTTGCGCGCCATCGTCACCCGATGGGTGATGATTGGTCGGATTGTCCTTGTATTCGTCCACCTGGACGCCTCTGCCGTCCAAGCCCCGTCCGGGCGGCCTTTGCGCCTTGTCGCGATTGCTGAGGATGTCGTTCTTCCTCACTTTCTCGTCTTTAATTTCCGACATTGCCCCGGTTCCACTGCGTTGTCCTGCCGCCATATTGCGTACTCCTGTTTGTTTTACGTGATTGCGGTGCTTCACAAGGGTAAGCGCCCAGCCTCGGCAAGCGGGTCGGGTGCTGGGCCATACTCGACGTGGGTGGCCATGGCACCAACCACAAGGACAGCTAGCCCGCCGAATTCACGAGACAGACAAAAACCAGATCAACACCGCGTCGTCCTGCTCCGCCTGCTCGACGGTCTGAGCGATGGCGTCATCGACCCCGATCCTGCCGGGGGGCAGGTCGTCGATCAGTCCCATGCTGCCCGTTCGGCTTCGACATGGGCTGCGGCATCGACATCCGTCCAGAGCCGCCGACCCAGGCCCTCAAGCTTCATGATCGACAATGGGGGTGGCGGATCGAGGGCGGCGGCGAGAAGCACCGTCACTTGCTGCGCCACCGAGCGATGCTCCCGCTGGGCTCGCGCCTTGAGCCGCTGGTAAAGCTCGTCGGGCATATTCTTGACGTTCAAGGTTGCCATGATGCCTCCGTAACGCCTCCTATATGGAGGCACGATGATCGGCTTGCTATCCGCATTACAGCGGAGCTTCGATGTGGAGGCAGGCGCGTGCCTGGCTTTCGAAAGTGTTTGAATAACGGCCCGATGGCGGCAGGCGCGCGTGGCGATTGGTGACGAGCCGCTATGGATAATCCTGGCGCTTGTAGCCTTGCTCGCGTTGGGCACGGATTGCCAGGACGAAGACGGTGTCGATGCTGGCGACGTAGCGATAAAGCGCGATGTAGCCGCGCGAGTCCCGCCCGATCACGAGTTCGCGCTTGCCGTCCCTGGCCGGGCGGCCGATCAGCGGGGAGTGGGTGAGGATTTGCGCCGCCTGCATGATCTCTGCGATGCGGGCTTGGGCGTCGGCGACCGCGAAGCGGGCGAGATGGTCGAGGATTCGGTCGAAATCGTCGAGGATTTCCGGCGCGAGTTCGATGTGGGCCACGCGGTGGGTCAGCCTGGCTTGCGGGAGACCGGCTTGGGGGGCGTTTCGCCACGCGATCGGGCGGTGAGCCACTTCCGGGCGTCGTCCCAGTTCACCGTGTTGCCGGTGGCCAGGATGTTCGTCCAACGCTCGTCGGCGAGGCGGTGGAAGGCGTCGTCCTGCTCGGCCTGCTCGACGGTCGCGGCGATGGCGTCGCGGATGAAGGCGTGCGGTGTCTTGCCGGCGCGTTCGGCTGCCGTGGCAAGGCGGGCTTTCAATGCGGCTTCGAGGCGGATGGTGGTCGTGGTCATCGCGTGGCCTCACTGCAAGGCGGTTTGTAGCATGATTGTGGTACTGGGGCGAACAGCGTTCTTAAGGCGTGGAACCGGAGCGAGCGTAATCCGCCAGTTGCATGATCGGCAGGCCCGCGATCGTAGGCAGCCGGCGGTCATTCGTGATGAAGGCGGTGCAGTTCGCCGCGCGCGCCGCGTTCAATTGCAGGGCGTCGGGGGTGCGGTGCCCGGTTTGTGCGCGCAGCCTTGCGGCCTCGCGGAACTGGCTGGGCGTGATGTCGATCAGCCGCACGCCGCGGCTTCGGGTGAGCAGCGCTTCGTAGCGCGCCGCGAGTGCGAGGTTGTTGGCCCGGTAGGGCACCACCAGAACCTCCAGCAAGGTCAGCGCGGATGTTCCCAGTTCGAGCGGCCCGACATCGGCTGCGCGGAACAGCGGACGGATGATCGCCGCCCATGGCGGCGCGGCTTCGATGAAATAGATGAACAGCGCCGTATCGACCCCGATCCTGCCGGGGGCAGGTCGTCGATCAGTCCCATGCCGCTCGTTCGGCTTGGACATGGGCTGCGGCATCGACATCCGTCCAGAGGTTCCGGCCGAGGTCCTCAAGCTCCATGATCGACAATGGGGCCGGGGCATCGAGTACTGCGGCAAGAAGCACCGTCACTTCCTGCGCCACCGAGCGATGCTCCCGCTGGGCCCGCGCCTTCAGCCGCTCGTAAAGTTCGTCGGGGATATTCTTGACGTTCAAGGTCGCCGTGGTGCCTCCATATTTCCACCGATATGGGGGCGCGACGGGTGGCATGCAACCCGCATTGCAGCAGCGCTTTGACGTGAAGGCAGGCAGGCGCGCGCGGCTTCCGAAAGTGTTGAGATACGCATCGTCCGAGCTTGGTGGGAAGCTTCCCGTCCGCTTTTGGCAGCCAATCATCGGAGACGGATCAACGCCTAGTTGGAGTAGTTGAATACCTCGCGGACAGGCCACAGAACCTCCGACTGGCGGTCGGGCGTGGCAAAATTTGCGTGGAGAGCGAGCCAGCCCTTGCGTAGCCTCACCCTTTGGCTAAGGCTATGGTGCTGGCTGATGACCCGTTAACCGGAGGCAGGTTTGGACAATCTCTCATCTCTTTTGACGCCAGTCATCGTCGATCTGGACGATCTATTGCTCGACCCCAATAATCCTCGCTTCTCAGAGCTGGGCGAGGAAATGAACTCGGTCGCCGAGAGCCGCTTCTCCGAACTGAAGGTGCAAGCTAATACCTTCGATAAAATGCGTGATCAGCGTTTCGACGTCAACGAGCTTCGGGATACGATTAAGACACTTGGGTTTCTTCCGATGGACCGCATCGTCGTGCGCCCTTGGAAGGCCACTTCTCAACCGACAAAGTATGTTGTGATTGAGGGCAATCGCCGGGTGACGGCGCTGCGATGGCTGGTTCATCTCCACGAGAACGGTAAAGAGACGTTCACCGAAGAACGTCTCAGAAACTTGCGACGCCTCGAATGTCTGGTCCTCGACGATAAACTCGCACCGCCTTTTGCCACCCTTGTTCTGCCCGGCCTTCGTCACGTATCAGGCATTAAAGAATGGGGGCCATATCAGAAGGCGAAAACAGTTCACGCGCTTCGCAAGGGCGGGATGTCACCGCAGGAAGCGGCCCAAAGCCTCGGCCTTTCGACACGTGCGGCGAACAACGCCTACCGCTGCTTCATTGCACTCGAAAACATGAAAGCGAGTGAGGAGTTCGGCGAGGCCACGGACCCTCGGATGTACTCCTATTTTGAGGAAATCTTTAAGCGGCCAGACGTCAAAACTTGGCTCGAATGGAGTGACGAAGCGGAAAAATTTACTAAAACTGAACGCATCAACGAGTTTTATAGCTGGATCGTCCCCTCTGGCGAGGACGGTGGTGGCGCACCAAAGCTGCCGGAAGCGAAGAATGTTCGTGACCTTGCCAGCATCGTTCTGGATGAGAACGCCCTGTCCGTGCTGCGCGGTCCCGACGGCACGATGAGCCGCGCTCTCGCTCGCTATCAGGTCGATCATCCCGAGGATTGGTATCCCAAGGTGATGGCGGCGAGCACTGCTCTGAAAATTCTAACGCCCGACATGCTTCGTAAGATGGACGAGCCGACACTAACGTCGCTTCATGATCTGAAGGCACGAATTGAGCAAGCACTGAAGGATCGGACCCAGCTGATGGGCGGCGGAAAACTCTCTGTGGGAAAGCCATCGACGCAAGTCATAGCTCTCTGGATCATGGATCACGTGACTAATGCAGATTTTCTTTTGCTGGAAAATGTAGTATTCGTGGTGCTTCGTGAGCGCTTAAGTCTATACAGCGACGACTCTATTTGGGAGATTATTGAAGATCAACTTGGGCACATCGCCAGCATTCTTCGGAATTGTGCTGCCGAGCACAAGGCGGATGGTGTTCCGCTCCGCTTCGAGATCGATGATGAGCAGTCGCCTTACATTAAGGCTTTCCCCGCCGACATCGCCCTCCTCGCTAAACTCCGGAGGATCAACCCGTTCGTCGTCGAAGATCTGTGCGCGCAAATACTCACCAAACTTGGCGCGACTGCGAGCGCTACCGAACGAACAGGCGACGGCGGCGTCGACTTTATCGCTTCAAATCTTGACATCATGCCTGCTGGCTACGGCATCCCAGCCGTCTGCCGTGCCACCATAATTGGGCAAACGAAGCGCTACAAGGAAACGAACGTCATTAACGAGAAAGCGGTGCGGGAGTTCGTCGGCAGCGGAGTCTGGAAGCGGCACAGGCTGCGGTTGGACAGCGGCATAAGTCCATTAGCTCCCGTAATCCTCGCTTTTTGGACGACGTCGAACTTTGAGCCGAACGCGAAGCGATATGCTCGCGAGATGGGCATTTGGTACATGGATGGCCATACGTTGGCGTCGTACATCGCGAAGCTTGGCCTCAGAGATTACGTGTTGGCGCTCTCCGACGAAGACGCCGAAGCACAACCCGCCGCTCTTTGATCGACCGGCCTGTAATACCAACCGCCCTAACGAGTGACCGATAGTTAAAGTCAAGGCCAGGGCTTTTCCCTGGACCCACCAAAGGCCGGCGGCCTTTGGAAATACTTTTTTTTCAATGAGATGAGGTCCAGGGGCTCGGCCCCTGGCGGGGTGCGGGGCGGAGCCCTGCCCTACCCTGCCGCCTCTGCTGCCCAGCGCGTGAGCACCTCGCAGCCGCGGGAAAAATCTTCCATGCGCATGGCTTCGTTGGGGTTGTGGCTGCCGTGTTGGTTGCGGACGAAGATCATGCAGGTGGGGATTCCGGCTTGGGCGAAGCTGGCTGCGTCGTGGCCGCCGCCGCTGGGCATGGTGAGGGTGGCGATGCCGAGTTCCTCGGCGGCGCGGGAGAGGGCGCTGCGGATTTCGGGGGACATGGGGGTGGGTTGGTTGAGGGGGCCTCGCGTTAGTTCGAAGCGGACGCCTCGGCGGGCTTCGATTTCGGGGATGAGGTGGTCGATGGCGGTGTGGATGGCGTCGATGGCGGCTTGGGTGGTGCCGCGGATGTCGAGTTGGAAGTGGGCTTCGCCGGGGATTTTGGTGAAGCCGGCCTGGTCGGTGGTGGCGAGGATGCAGAAGGTGACGACGAGGGTGTGGCCGAGGGTTTCCAGGCGGGCCCATTCGTCGTCGAGTTTGGTGGCGAACTCGGCCAGGGCGATGGCGGCGTCGCGGCGGTAGCGGCGGGGGGTGGCGCCGGAGTGGTTGTATTCGCCGATGACGCGACCCTCGCGGATGCGGCGGGAGCCGGGGAGGCCGGTCACCAGGGCGATGGGGGTTTGCTGGGCTTCGAGGACGGGGCCTTGTTCGATGTGGAGTTCGACGTAGGCCTCGATGGTTTCGGGCGGGAGGAGGCATTCGCCGCGGGCGACGGCTTCGGGGTCGAAGCCTTCTTCGCGCATGTGGTCGGCGAGGGAGCGGCCGGTGTCGAGGCGGGGGGTTTGGAGGTGTTCGGGGGGGAGGCGGCCGATTGCGGCGCGGCTGCCGGGGAGGCCGGAGGGGAACCAGGCGCCGCCTTCTTCGGCGCGGATGGCGAGCACGGTGATGTCGCGGGCGGGCTGGTAGTTGGCGTGCTTCATGCCGGCGACGGCGGCGAGGCCGGCCAGGACGCCGGCGGCGCCGTCGTAGTTGCCGCCTTGCGGGACGCTGTCGAGGTGGCTGCCGAGGATGATGCGCTTGGCGGTGCGGTCGCGGCCGGGCAGGGTCATGAGCAGGTTGCCGGCGGGGTCGGTGCGGGTTTCGAGGCCGAGTTCCTCGGCGGCGTGGCGGACGATTTCGTGGGCGATGCGTTCGCCGGGGCCGTAGGCTTCGCGGGTGATGCCGGTGCCGTCGAAGGTGCGTTGGCGCAGGGTGGCGAACAGGCGGGCGGCGAGGTCGATGTCGGGGGTGAGGTTCGGGCGCATGCGTCTCTCCAGCGGCGGGGCCGCCAGCGTGCCGGGCGCGCGGGCCTTCCGCAACCGGGGCGATGCCGCCATAAGGCCGGTACCCTGGGAGGTGCCACATGAAGAAACCCGTCCTGCTCGTCACCCGCCAGTTGCCCGACGAGGTGGCCGAGCGCGCGCAACGCGAATTCGACGCGCGGCTGAACCAGCCCGACCTGCAATGGTCGCCTGACGAGATCGTGGCCCTCGCTCAGGGCTGCGACGCCGTGCTGTGCTTCTCCACCGACCGGCTGCCGACACCCACCATCGCCGCCCTGCCCGCCTCGGTGCGGGCGATGGCCACCTGCTCGGTCGGCTACGATCATATCGACGTGGCGGCGGCGCGCGCGCGGGGCCTGCCGGTGTGCAATACGCCGGAGGTGCTGTCGGTGGCGACCGCCGAGATAGCGATGCTGCTGATCCTGATGTCGGCGCGGCGGGCCGGCGAGGGCGAGCGGCTGGTGCGCAGCGGCCAGTGGCAGGGCTGGGCACCGATGCTGTTGCTGGGCACGCAGATCTCGGGCAAGCGGCTGGGCATCCTCGGCATGGGCCGGATCGGGCGCGAACTGGCCAAGATGGCGCGCGGCTTCGGCATGACCATCCATTACCGCAACCGCACCAGGCTCGCCCCCGAACTGGAGATGGGTGCGACCCACCACGACAACGACGCCAGCTTCCTGGCCAACTGCGATGCGCTGGCGCTGACCGCGCCGGGCGGGGCCGGCACGGCGAAGTGGCTGAACGCCGAGCGCCTGGCGATGCTGCCGCGTGGTGCCATCGTGGCCAATGCCGCACGCGGCTCGCTGGTGGACGACGCGGCGCTGATCTCCGCACTGCAATCCGGCCAGGTCGCCTTTGCGGGGCTGGATGTCTATGACGGCGAGCCGAAGGTGAACCCTGGCTATCTCGGCCTGCAAAACGTGGTGCTGCTGCCGCACATGGGCAGTTCCACCACGGAGACGCGCGCGGCGATGGGGCATCTGTCGCTGGACGGCATCCTGGCCGCGCTGGCCGGGCGGGAGCCTGCCAACCTCATCCGCTGAAGACCTGCTTGCCAAAGCCGGGCAGCCACGCCATGTGGGCGGCGGCGATCGCGGCACAGGCCAGCGTCAGTGCCACGGCGGTATAGAAGGCGTTCCACACGGCGGTGACGCGCCAGGGGTCGGCACCGGTCCAGCGGGCGGTGGCGAGCGCGCTGGCGGAGAACGGGGTGATGCCGACGCTGACGCCCCAGCCCAGCATGCAGGCGAAGGCCAGCACCGCCGGCGCGATGCCAAGTGCGGCCGGGTCGGGCACCGCGGCGCCGACCAGGGCAACGACTGCGATCGGGTTCAGCCCCATCAGGCTGGCCGCGGTGAGCACCACCGGCACCAGCACCGGCACCAGCAGCGCCGGCAGGCCGGGCAGGTAGGCGGCGAGCCCGCCCGCCGGCAGCGCGGCGCCGAGTGCTACGCCCATGAAGCCACTCGCCGCGAGCAGTGCCGCCTCGCCGCGGAAGGCTGGCAGGCGGGCGTGGAAGCTGCGCAGGCGGCGGGCGAACATTGCCGCCATGTGCCGGCGGCGGCGCAGTTGCGCCAGCGTCCAGGCGGCGCCGACCACCGGCACCGCGGCGGTGACCCCGGTGGCCAGGCTGGTGGCGAAGAACACCGCGACCGCCTCGGCCAGCACCATCACCAGGCCGACGATGGCGACGATGCGCAGGTGGATGGGCCAGCGCTCGGCGGTGGCCGATGGCGCCCCGTCCGCGCCGTCCGCGGCCTCCAGCCGGTCGACCAGCCAGCCGGCGAGCAGCAGCAGCATCGCCATGACAAAGGCAATCGGCATGACCTGGCGCAGGTCGGCGGCCGGCACCGCGGCGCTGACCACCACGGTCATGATGTTCAGCGGGCTCCAGCAGTTCATCGTGGCGAAACCGCGATAGGCGGCCATCAGCAGGCGGCGCACCGGGCCGGCGGCGCGGGTGGCGCGGGTGACCATCGCACCCATCAGGTCGATGGCGCCGTAGGACAGGATCATGCCGAACAGGTGCGCGCCGCCGGTGACCGCCAGGTAGCGCCGGCCGGCGGGCTGGGAGACGAGATGGGCACCGCAGCGGCGCACCGTGGCGCTGCGTTCGGCGGCGTCGCGCAGGGCGCCGAGGGCGAGGAAGAACGCGGCGTAGGCGGCGCCGCGCCGCACCCCTGCCGCCATTGCCGCCATTGGATCGGGGGCCGCGGCCACGCCGGCCAGCCCCGCCGCCGCCAGTGCCAGTCCGACCACCTTGATCGCCCGGCGCTGGCGCGGGAACTCGAGTGCCAGAAACAGCACGATCGCCACGCCCGCCACCGCGCCGGCGCCCGGGATGTGGGCCAGCTGGTCGGCCAGGGTCGCGGCCCAGGCGAGCAGGAAGAGCCAGGCGCTCATCGGCGCGCGGCCGGGGGGACGGGAGGGCGGGACATGCGGCGGGCAGTGTTGCACTCCGCCCTTCCTCTGGACAGCCGCACGCGGCGCGGCGAGTGTACCGGCCGGCGCGACACGCCAACAATGCCCGGGGGGCCATCCATGCTGTTCGACTTCGAGACGCTGGCGGTGCAGGACCGCTACAAGCTGCTCGTCTCCACCGTGGTGCCGCGGCCGATCGCCTGGGTGGTGACGCAGGACTTGGAAGGGCGGCTGAATGCAGCGCCTTATTCTTTCTTCAACGTGTTCTCCGCCGACCCGCCGGTGATGGTGATCGGCATCGGCGGGCGCAAGCCGGGCGACGTGAAGGACACCGGGCAGAATATCCGCGAGACCGGGCAGTTCACCGTGTGCCTGGTGAACCAGGCTACCTCGGCGCAGATGAACATCACGGCCATCGACTTCCCGCCCGAGGTGGACGAACTGGCGGCGGCGAAGCTGACCACGGTGGCGAGCACGAAGATCAAGCCGCCGCGCATCGCCGAGAGCCCGGTGGCGTTCGAGTGCGAGCGGTTCATGGCGGTGGAGCTGAACACCGACCGCGCCCTGGTGATGGGCCGCGTGGTGGCGATGCATGTGCGCGACGACTGCGTGCTGGATGCGCAGCGCTGCTACATCGACACGCCGAAGCTGGACCTGATCGGGCGCATGCATGGCGCCGGCTGGTATGCCCGCACCACCGACCGCTACGAACAGCCGCGCATTCCGCTGGATGGGTGGGATGTCGAGGCGGGAGAGCCGAAGGCGCGGCCCTGACGCTACCGCCGCCGCGGCGCCCGCGGGCGCCCATGCTGGCTGCCATCGCCGATCCGGCGATCGGGCGGCTGTGGCTGGCGATGGCATTGTCGGCGCTGGCGGACAACGCGTTCACGGTGGTGTTGAGCTGGGTGGCGGTCGGCGCCTTCGGGCCGGCTGCGGGGTATCTCGCGGTACTGCAGGGCAGCGTGGGGCTGGCGGTGGCGCTGCTGGCCGGGCATCTGGCGGACCGGTTCGCGCCGCTGGCAGTGATCCAGGCGACGCTGCTGCTGCGTGCGGCGGCGCTGGGGCTGGTGTTGTCGGCGTGGCTGGCCGCCGGCGAGCCGCCCGGCTGGGCGCTGGTGGCGGGGGTGGCGCTGCTGGCGGTGGGCATGGCGCTGTTCCGCCCGGCGGTGCAGATGGCGCTGCCGGGGCTGGCGCGCGAGGCGAGTTTGCTGCCGGCGGCCAATGCGCTGATCGATACCACCGAGCGCATCGCGCGGCTGCTGGGGCCGGGGTTGCTGGGCCTGGCGGCGGGGCTGCTGCCGCTGGTGGCGTTCGTGGGGATCGAGATCGCCGGATTCGTGGCGGCGGCCGTGGTGGCGGGGTTGCTGGCGCGGCGGTTCCCGCTACCCGCCCTGCCGCCGACGCGCGAGAACGTGGCGGCGGCGGTGGCGCGCGGCTTCAGGGCGGTGCGGCGCCACCGGCTGCTGTTCGCGCTGCTGCTGATGACGGCGCCGATGAACGGAGCCTGGTACGCCGCGATATTTCTCGGCGCGCCGCTGCTGATCGGGCAGGCCGGGTTGCGGGCCGGCGACGGTTCGGGGCTGGCGGCGTTCGGGATGGTGATTGCGTGCTATGGCGGGGCCAACCTGGCGGCGACGCTGGTGATCGGCAACCGGCGCCTGCCGGAGCGGCCGGCGGGGCTGATCTTCGCCGGCTACGCCGTGCTGGGCGGCGGCATCGTGGTGATGGGCTTGGTGCCCTGGCTGCTGCCGGGGGAGTGGCTGCTGGCCGGGCTGCTCGGCGGTGCCGTCCTGTCAGGCGTGGGGGCGCCGATGATGGACGTGGCGACCGCGACGGTGCGCCAGACGGAACTGCCGCGCCGCGACCTGCCGGCGGCGATCCGTGCCTTCATGGTGGTGAACAACCTGGGCCTGCTGGCGGTGCTCGCGGTGGCGCCAAGCCTGTTCGTGGTGCTGGGGGTGCCGCTGATGGTGACGCTGTGCGGTGCCACGATCATGGCGCTGGGGGCGTGGGGGCTGCTGTGGGGGCGTGGGGCTTGCGAAGGGCCAGGATGAAGGGCGCGAGGCGGTCGGCGAAGACCAGGGCGGCCCGGGCGGCCACGCTGTGGAAGAGATCAGCGGAACGTGCGGAGCTCGGAACGGGAGGCATGGCGGTTGATGTCATGGATGCGAATAGTTCGCAATCTCACGACTTGCACGGCAGACGAGGGATGCGCACGGCGCGGCACACCCCCCGATCCGGCGATCAGGCGAGGCTGTTGAGAAACTTCGCGCGTGCGGTGGCAGCCTGCATGATGAACAGGCCGTCGGCACCGCCGAGGATGAAGCGGGCACCCCAGCCGATATAGGTCTTCGCCCAGGTCTCCTCGTAGATGCCGCCCATGCCCGGGTGCTTGCCGTGTTTCTTGCACGCGTCGATGACGGTGCGGTATGCGGCCTGGACCTTCTCGTGGCCGATCTGGCCGGAGATGCCCATGTCGGCGGTGAGGTCCGACGTGCCGATCAGCAAGCTGTCGATGCCCGGGGTGGCGGCGATGGCATCGGCGTTGGCCACCGCCTCGGCGGTCTCGATCATGGCGACGATGAGCGTCTCCCTGTTCACCTCCGCCTGCGCCTCGGCCACCGGCGGCGGCAGGAAGCCGTACTGGGCGATGCCACCGCCCCAGGAGCGGGTGCCGTTCGGCGGATAATGGAAGGCGTCGGCCACGCGCTTGGCCTGGGCCGGCGTGTCGATATGCGGCACCACGATGCCCTGGGCACCGTTGTCGAGCGCACGGGTGCCCTCGTCGAGCGCATCGGTGCAGACGCGCACGATGGGCGCGACGCCGACGTTCAGCGAGGCCAGGCAAAGCTGCGTCGCCTCGTGCACCGAGAACGCGCCGTGCTCCATGTCGATGAACAGCCAGTCATAGCCGGCGGCCTTGGCCAGGGCGGGTGCGGCGACGGTGCGCAAGTGGCTGACGCCAAAACCGATTGAGGTCTTTCCCGCACGCAGGCGGTCGAACGCGGCGTTCGCGATGATGGGCATTTTTAGTCCTCCCGTTGGATGATGGCAGCGCACCACGGGCGCGGGGCGGGGTCAATCGGGGGGAGGCAGAGAAGGAAGGGGTTCTTTTTTGAAAAAAAGAACCAAAAAACTTTTATCCATTTACTCCCGGCACACGCCATGACGGGATATGGATAAAAGTCTTTTTGCTTCTTTTTCTACAGAAAAAGAAGATTCTTACTTACCCTGAACCGGAAGCAATTTCATCAACGCCTCCAGCCGGTCGGCCTCCGCGGCGGGTTTATCGGGGCGCAGGCGGGCGATGCGGGGGAAGCGCAGGGCGACGCCGGATTTGTGGCGGATGGAGCGTTGGGCGCCGTCGAAGGCGATCTCCAGCACCAGCGCCTTTTCGACCTCGCGCACCGGGCCGAAGCGGGCGGTGGTGTGGCCGCGGATCCAGCGGTCGAGGAATTCAAGTTCGCGGTCGGTGAAGCCGAAATAGGCCTTGCCCACCGGCACGAGGTCGCCGTCGTCGCGCCAGAGGCCGAAGGTATAGTCGGAGTAGCTGCCGCTGCGTTTGCCGTGGCCGCGTTGGGCGTACATCAGCACGGCGTCGATGGTGAGCGGGTCGCGCTTCCATTTCCACCATTTGCCTTTCGGGCGGCCGGGCAGGTAGGGCGAGGTCGCGTCCTTGAGCATCAGGCCTTCGATGGAAGCCGCGCGGGCGCCTTCGCGCAGGATGGCGAGCTCGTCGAGGCTGGCGAAGGGGATGAGGTCGGAGAGGTCCATGCGGGCGGGGCGGGTGCGGGCGAACCATTCCTCCAGCCGGGCGCGGCGGGTGTCGAAGGGCAGCGGGCGGATGTCTTGCGGCCCGTCGAACAGCATGTCGTAGAGGCGGACGGCGGCGGGGTAGTCGGCGCGTAATTTCGCGCCGACGGTCTTGCGGTTGAGGCGCTGCTGGAGGTCGGCGAAGGGGGCGACGGTGCCGTCGCGGATGACGAGAAGTTCGCCGTCGAGCACGCCTTCGAAGTCCATGGCGTCGATGATTTCGGGGAAGGCGGCGGAGATGTCCTCGGCGCCGCGCGAGTAGAGGCGGCGGCCGCCGGGGGTGGCGACAAGCTGTACGCGCACCCCGTCCCACTTCCACTCGGCGCGCAGGATGGCGGGGTTGAGGTTGGGGAGGTCCTCGGGTTCCAGCGGATGGGCCAGCATGGGCGGGCGGAACACCGGGGCGGTGGCGGGGTCGGGGCGATCGGCGTGGCCTTCGAGCCAGGCAAAGAGCGGGAGGTAGGGGGGCGCCAGGCTGTGCCAGACTTCCTCGATGTCATCCGGGAGGATGCGGGCGGAGGAGAGGTCGGCCAGGGCGAGACGGGCGAGGCGGCCGGTGGCGCCGACGCGCAGGCCGCCGGTGATGAGCTTGAGCAGGGCGAGGCGGGTGGAGGCGTCGCAGGCGTCGAGCCAGCCGGCGACGAGGGCGGGCAGTTGCGCTTTCGGGGTGAGGTTCAGCGCCTCCACCACCTCGGGCAGCGCGGGCGGGGCGGCACTGGTGGGGGCGTTCGGCCAGATCAGCGCCACGGTTTCGGCGAGATCGCCGACGAAATCATAGGAGAGGGCGAACAGGGTGGGGTCGGTGCGGGCGGCGGCGAGTTCGCGGATGAGCCCGGCCTTGGCGGTGGCGAAGCGCAGTTCGCCGGCCACGGCGGCCAGGGCCAGGCCGCGGTCGGGGTCGGGCTGGGTGGCGAAGAACTGGCGCAGCAGGCGGATCTTGTCGTTGCGGCCCTGGGTGAACAGCAGGCGTTCGAGGAGGGCGGCGAAGGCGATCATGCGGCCTCATCTTCCCCATAGCCGATCAGGCGCAGGGCGCGGCCACGGATGCCGCGCTTGGCGACTTCGTGGATCAGCGCGTCCTCGCTGCCGTGGGTGACCCAGATTTCGGGAGCGGCCACCTCGTCGATGGTGCGGTTGAGGTCGTCCCAGTCGGCGTGGTCGGAGATGACGAGTGGGAGTTCCACGCCGCCCTGCTTGGCGCGCTGGCGCACGCGCATCCAGCCGGAGGCCATGCACACCACCGGCTCGGCGAGGCGGCGGGCCCAGCGGTCGGCGATGGCCGAAGGCGGGGCGAGCACGATCTGGCCGACGAGGTCGCGCTTGGCTGCGACGGTGGCAGGGCGCAGTTCGCCGAGGGCGATGCCGAATTGTTCGTAGATGGCGCACATCGCGGCGAGGGCGCCGTGCATGAAGATCGGCGCATCCCAGCCGGCGGCGCGCAGCAGGGCGATCAGACGTTGGGTCTTGCCCAGGGAGTAACAGCCGATGACGTGGGTGCGCTCGGGGAACAGGCGAACGCTGGCCAGCAGCTTGCCGATCTCGCTGGCCGCCGGCGGGTGGCGGAACACGGGTAGCGCGAAGGTGGCCTCGGTGACGAACACGTCGCACGGCACCGGCACGAAGCCGTCGCAGGTGGAGTCGGGCTGGCGCTTGTAGTCGCCGCTGATAACCGCGCGGCTGCCTTGGTATTCGATAGCCACCTGGGCGCTGCCGAGCACGTGGCCGGCGGGTTCGAGCCAGATTGTGACGTCGCCGATGCGCAGGCGCTCGCCCCAGGCCAGCGGCTGCTGCGACCGCCCTGCCCCGTCGCCGAGGCGGGCGCGCATCAGGGCGAGCGTGGGCGGGCTGGCCAGCACGGCGGCGTGGCCTGGGCGGGCGTGGTCGGAATGGGCGTGGGTGACGATGGCGCGGTCGACGGGGTGCTGCGGGTCGATGAAGAAGCCGCCGGGCGCGCAGTAGAGGCCGGCGGGGAGCGGGGTGAGCCAGGTTTCGGGGTGGGGCGCAGGGCTGATGGACAGGGTGTTGGGGGACGGGACGGTGTTCTCCATTAGTTCAGGGTAGCACGGGCGATGTTGCTGGGTCATCGCCCAACCTCGCGCCGCCATCGGCGAGAGCTTCCCGCAGTGGCCGGAACGCCGTATCTAGGGCCGCGATGACGGGAACATTGCCAGAACCCTTCGCCGGGTGGTTCACGCGCCGTGGCTGGGTGCCGCGGGCGCACCAGCTGGACGTGCTGGCGGCGGCGCGGGCCGGCGAGAGCGTGCTGTTGAGTGCGCCGACCGGTGGCGGCAAGACGCTGGCCGGGTTCCTGCCGAGCCTTGTCGATCTGCATGAGACGCCGTGCGCCGGGTTGCACACGCTGTATGTCAGCCCGCTGAAGGCGCTGGCGGCCGATATCGCGCGCAACCTTGTCGCGCCGGTGGCGGAGATGGCGCTGGCCATAACAATCGACACGCGCACCGGCGACACCTCCACCACCCGCCGCCGGCAGCAGCGCGAGGCGCCGCCGAACCTGCTGCTGACCACGCCGGAGAGCCTGGCCGTGCTGATCGCCCAGCCCGAGGCGGCAGGGTTCTTCGCCACGTTGAAGGCGATCGTGGTGGACGAGGTGCATGCGCTCGCTGGCACCAAGCGTGGCGACCAGTTGGCCCTGTGCCTGGCACGCATCGGGGCCATCGCCCCGGCTGCCCGGCGCACCGGCCTGTCGGCCACTGCCGCGCACCCCGATGCGCTGGCCGCCTATGTCTCGCCGGACGGGCGCGGCGGCAGGGTGCGGCGGATCGATGTCGGCGGCGGGGCAGCGCCGCGCATCGGCATGATCCTGCCGGAAGGGCGGCTGCCGTGGGCGGGGCACATGGGGTTGTCGAGCGCGCCGGCCATCCTGGAGCGCATCCGCGCCGCCGGCATGACGATCGTGTTCGTCAACACCCGCGCCCAGGCGGAACTGCTGTTCCAGGAACTGTGGAAGCGGAACAGCGAAACGCTGCCGATCGCCATCCACCACGGCTCGCTGGAACTCGAACAGCGGCTGAAGGTGGAGCGCGCGATGGCCGAGGGGCGGCTGCGCGCCGTGGTCGCCACCTCCTCGCTCGACCTGGGGATCGACTGGGGCGGGGTGGACCAGGTGCTGCAGGTGGGCGCGCCGAAGGGGGTCTCGCGGCTGCTGCAGCGGGTGGGCCGTGCCAACCACCGCATGGACGAGGCGAGCGATGCCTTGCTGGTGCCGGCCAACCGCTTCGAGGTGCTGGAATGCGAGGCGGCGATACTGGGGGTGGCGGCGCACGAATTGGACGGCGATGCGCCGCGGCCGGGCGGGCTGGACGTGCTGGCCCAGCATGTGCTGGGCGTGGCCTGTGCGGCGCCGTTCCATCCGGACGATCTGTACGCCGAGGTGCGCCGCGCCGCCCCCTATGCCGAGTTGCCGCGCCAGGATTTCGACGACGTGCTCGAATTCGTGGAGAACGGCGGCTACTCGCTCCAGGCCTATCACCAGTTCCGGAAACTGTTCCGCGACAGCGAGGGGCGGTGCCAGGTGATGGGCGAGCGGGTGGCGCGGCAGCACCGGATGAACATCGGCACCATCGTGGAGGAGCCGCTGCTGAAGGTGAAGCTCGCCGGCCCAAGGGCAAGCAGAGGGGGCGGCGGGTTTCTCGGCGAGGTCGAGGAGTATTTCGTCAACATGCTGTCACCGGGCGACACCTTCATGTTCGCCGGCCGCCTGCTGCGGTTCCTGCGCCTGCGCGACACGGTGGCGGAGGTGGCCGATGGCGGCACCGGCGAGCCGAAGGTGCCGGCCTATGCCGGCGGGCGGATGCCGCTGACGACCAATCTCGCCGCCCGGGTGCGCGCGATGTTGGCCGATCCTGGCGCCTGGCATGCCTTTCCCGGACCGGTGCGCGAGTGGCTCGGGGTGCAGAAATTCGTCTCCCGCCTGCCCGGCCGTGACGACCTGCTGGTGGAGACGTTTCCGCGCGGCGACCGGCATTTCCTCGTTGCCTACTGCTTCGAGGGCCGCAACGCGCACCAGACGCTGGGCATGCTGCTGACGCGGCGCATGGAGCGGTTCGGCTTCCAGCCGCTTGGCTTCGTCGCCACTGACTATGTGCTGGCCACCTGGAGCGCGCGCCCGCCGCGCGACATCGCCGCCCTGTTCGAGCAGGACATGCTGGGCGACGACCTGGAGGCATGGATGGCGGAAAGCTCGATGCTGCGCCGCACCTTCCGCAACGTGGCGGTGATCGCCGGGCTGATCGCGCGCCACCACCCCGGGGAGAAGAAGACGCGCCGCCAGGTCACGGTGAACAGCGACCTGATCTACAACGTGCTGCGCCGCCACCAGCCCGACCATGTGCTGCTGCGCGCCACGCGGGCCGATGCCGCCGGCGGGCTGACCGATCTCGGCCGCATCGCCGAGATGCTGGCGCGGGTGCGGGGACGCGTGCGCCACGTGGCGTTGGCGCGCGTGTCGCCGCTTGCCGTGCCGGTGCTGCTGGAGATCGGCCGCGAGAGCGTGCGCCACGGCGCGGGCGACGATGCGCTGCTGGCCGAGGCGGAGACCCTGGCTGCCGAGGCGATGGGCGAGGCCGAGCCGCCGCCGCTGCGTGCGCCCCCGCCGCCGGCGGGCCGCCGCGACCGCCGGCAGGGGCGGCTGTTTGGCTGATACGCGGCTTGTGCCGCATGACGCCGCCGCGCGACCGTGATACGCCTGGGCCAACCCATGCCCCCGCTCCCCCACCCCTGCCGGTGACGTCCGCGCCCCTGCATATCGCCGGCGAGCGGTTGATGCTCGACCCGGGGGGCGCGCTGGTCTGGCCGGCGCAGCGGCTGATGGCGGTGGCCGACCTGCACCTGGAGAAAGGCTCTGCCGCCGCGGCGAAGGGCAGCCTGCTGCCGCCGTGGGACAGCCTCGCCACGCTCGACCGCCTCGCCGCCCTGGTGCGCCGCCACCGGCCGGCACAGCTGATCGCGCTCGGCGATTCGTTTCATGATCCGCAGGGGGCGGCCCGCCTGCGCGCGCCCGACCGCGACCGCCTGCTGGCCATCGCCGCGGCCACGCAGATCGTCTGGGTGCTCGGCAACCACGACCCCACCCCGCCCGAGGGGCTGCCCGGCCTGGCCGTGCACCAACTGGCGATCGGCGGGCTGGTGTTCCGCCACCAGGCCGAACCCGGGGCGGCCGGCGAGATCAGCGGCCATTTTCATCCCAAGGCCAGCATCCCGGCCCGCGGTGTCGTGGTGTCCAGGCCCTGCTTCGTGGCGGATGCGCGGCGGCTGATGCTGCCGGCGCTCGGCGCCTATACCGGCGGGTTGGACGTGCACGACCCGGCGATCGCCGGGCTGTTCCCGCGCGGCGGGCGGGTGTTCCTGCTGGGCCGCGAGCGGCTGTTCAGCTTCGCCTTCGCCGGGCGCGGCGGTTCGCGGTTGCCGGCCGCGCAGGCAGTGCTCAAGGTGTAGTCTTTCCGTTGAGAGACTGACCGCATGGCCGACTGGCTGACCCCGGCTCTCGCCTATATTCCGCAATGGATCGCCTATCAGCGGCGACTGGCCGACCTGCCGGGCTGCACGGTGGCGGTGGCTTCCGCCGGCAAGCTGGTGCTGGACCGCGCGTTCGGTGTGGCCAATCTGGGCAGCGGCGAGGCGTTGACCCCCGCGCACCGGTTCCGCGTGGCCTCGCATTCCAAGACCTTCACCGCGGTGGGCATCATGCGCCTGATGGAGGCGGGCCGGCTGCGGCTGGATGATCCCGCCGGGCAGCATGTCGCGGGCCTGCATCCGGAGGTGGCGGCGGCGACGATCGCCCAGCTGCTCAGCCACACCGCCGGCATCATCCGCGACGGCACCGATACCGGGCAGTGGGTGGACCGCCGCCCGTTCCTCGACGAGGCCGAGCTGCGCGCCGCGCTGGCGGAGCCCACGGTGTTGCCGCCGAATACGCGGATGAAATATTCCAACCACGGCTTCGGCCTGCTCGGCCTGGTGATCGCCGCGGTGACCGGCGAGGCCTACAACGACTGGATCGCCCGCGAGGTGGTGGCGCCTGCGGGCCTGGCGCACACCCAGCCGGATGCGCCGGCCGGGCGCGGGGTGAAGACGAGCCGAGGGCATTCCTCGCGCGTGCTGCTGGGCGAGCGGATGGTGATCCCGGCCGACAACTGCACCCATGCCCTGGCCTCGGCCACCGGGTTCATGAGCACCGCCGGCGACCTCGCCCGGTTCTTCGCCACGCTGGACCCGGCGGCACCGCGCAGCCTGCTCACCCCGGCCAGCCGGCGGGAGATGACGCGGCGGCAATGGGCCATCCCCGACACGCCGGGCGCCAAACACTACGGCCTGGGGATCATCCATTCGCAGGTGGGCGGATCACAGGCGGAAGAGTGGGCGATGTTCGGCCATTCCGGTGGCTTCCCGGGCACCAAGACGCAGACTGCGGTGCTGCCGGCGCAGGACCTGAGCGTCTCGGTGCTGACCAATGCCGCCGATGGCGCGCCGCAGATGCTGCTGGAGGGGGTGGTGCACATCCTGCAGGGCTTCGCCCGGCACGGCCCGCCGACCAGCGAGGTGGCCGACTGGGCCGGGCGCTGGTGGTCGCTGGGCGAGGCGGTGGACCTGGTGGCGATGGGCGGGCGGGTGCTGGCGGCCAGCCCCGGGCAGGCCAACCCCTTTGCCGACGTGCCTGAACTGGAAGTGACCGGGCCGGACACGGCGCGCATCGCCCGGGCCGGCGGCTTTGCCAGCCATGGCGAGGCGGCCCGGCTGGTGCGGGGGCGCACCGGCAAGGTCAGCGCGGTGATGATGGGCGGCGCGAAGCTGCTGGAGGAGGCCGCGCTCGCCCGCGAGGTGCGCGCCCGCTACGCGAACCGGTAGCGGATGGCGCTGTCAAGGGCGGGGTGTCGTGGGCGGGGTGTCGCGGCGGCACTGCCTCCCCATATCTGACGGCCCTGCTGCCTGGAGAAGACCCGCCCCCGTGACCCGCGACTCCGTCCCCAATTCCGCGTCCGGCGCTCCCGTCCTGCTATGGCTGCGCCGTGAACTGCGCCTGGCCGACAATCCTGCCCTGATCGCCGCCCTGGCGACCGGGCGGAAGGTGGTGCCGGTGTTCGTGCTGGACGAGCACAGCGCGGGCCCCTGGGCGCCGGGCGCGGCCAGCCGCTGGTGGCTGCACCAAAGCCTGTCGGCACTCGGCGCCGACCTGGCCGCGCGCGGGGCCGGGCTGGTGCTGCGCCGCGGCCGGTTCGAGGAGGAGATCCCACGCCTGGTGGCCGAGACCGGGGCGGCCGAGGTGCATGCCGGGCTGCCGACCGAGCCATGGGCGCGCGCCGCCTATCGCAAGGTGGCCGAAGCCCCGGGGGTGAAGCTGCGCGTTCACCTGACCATGCTGCTGTTCCCGCCGGATGCCATCCGCACCCAGGCCGGAACGCCGTACGGGGTGTTCTCCCCGTTCGCCCGCGCCTGCCGTGCCCTGTCGCCACCCGGCATGGCCGAAGCGGCCCCTGCCCGCATCCCGGCCGCCGCTGCCGTTGCGTCCGATACGCTGGACTCCTGGGGCCTGCTGCCGCGGGTCCCCGACTGGGCCGACGGGCTGCGCGACAGCTGGACGCCGGGCGAGGCGGGCGCGCAGGCACGTCTCGGGGAATTCGTCGCCGGGCCGCTGGCCGCCTACCGCCAGCGGCGCGACGTGCCGGGCGAGGATTCCACCTCGCGTCTGTCGCCGCATCTGGCCTGGGGGGAGATCTCGCCGCGCCAAGTCTGGCATGCCACGGCCGGTTGCGAGAAGTTCCGCGACGAGGTGCTGTGGCGTGAGTTCGCCGCCAACCTGCTGTGGCACAACCCGACCCTGCCCGAAGCGCCGCTGCGCGAAAATTTCGCCGGCATGCCGTGGCGCGACGATCCGGCGGGGCTGCGGGCCTTCCGGCGCGGGCGCACCGGCATTCCGATCATCGATGCCGGCATGCGCCAGCTCTGGGCCACCGGCTGGATGCACAACCGCGTGCGCATGATCACCGCGAGTTTCCTGGTGAAGCACCTGCTGATCCCGTGGCAGGCCGGCGAGGCGTGGTTCTGGGACACGCTGGTGGACGCCGACCTGGCACAGAACGCCGCCTCGTGGCAGTGGGTGGCGGGATGCGGGGCCGATGCCGCGCCGTATTTCCGCATCTTCAACCCGGTGTTGCAGGGCCGGAAGTTTGACGCGGATGGCGCCTATGTGCGCCGCTGGGTGCCTGAATTGGCGGAACTGCCAGACGCGGTGCTGCACTGCCCGTGGGAAGCGCCGGTGCTGGTGCTGCAGCAGGCCCGGGTGCGGCTGGGCACCAGCTATCCGCACCCGGTGGTCGGACTCGCCGAGGGGCGCAACCGCGCGCTGGAAGCCTTCGCCACGCTCGGTAAGGCCGCTGCCTGATGCACGACGATGCGACACGCCTCGGGCACCATGAGGCGCCAAGCCCCGATCGCCATGACGCACCGCCGTCCAGCGGGGCGGACCGGCCTGGCAGGATGTCGCCCGACAGCCTGCCGCGCGGCCGGCTGATCCGCGTGGTGGGCGACGTGCATGGCGATGCCCGCGCCTTCGCCATCGCGGTGCAGACCGACCGCTTCGTCGTCCAGCTCGGCGACGTGGTCGACTACGGGCCGGACAGCGCCGAGACGCTGCGCATCGCCCTGGACATGGTCACCGAGGGGCGCGGGGTGTTCCTGCTGGGCAACCACGACCTGAAGCTGCGTCGCGCGCTGGCCGGGCGGGATGTGCGGGTGGGCCCGGAACTGGCGGTGACGCTGGCCCAGCTCGACCCGGGTCTGCGCGCACGCGCCGCCGTGGCGATTGACCGGGCGCCGGTATGGCTGCACCAGCGCAGCGCGCCGGGGGTGGAGCGGCTGTTCGTGCACGGCGCCTTCCATACCGACATGCTGCGCGCCTGCCCGCCCCCTGTACCCGAGGGGCGGGTGCACGGCGTGCTCGCCCGCGCGCTGTATGGCCAGACCACCGGGCGGCTGCAGCCCGATGGCTATCCCGAGCGGGTGCTGCACTGGGTGGACTACATCCCGGCCGGCATGACCGTGTATTGCGGCCACGACCGGCGCAGCACCGATGGCCGGCCCTATGTGCGCAGCGGGCGTGCCGGCGGCACCGCGGTGTTCCTGGACACCGGCGCGGGCAAGGGCGGGCACCTTTCCTGGATCGACCTGCCTTAGAGGCATTTCCGGGCAGCAGCAGGGGGCCACGAACTGTCATGTTGCGGACCGGTGGCACGGCGCCAACTTCGCGCTACTCTGCACCCGAACGCCACAGGAGGCCGCGATCACCGCCCTGCGCCAGTTGCTGCTGATGCGGCATGCCAAATCGTCGTGGGATGATCCGCGGCTGTCGGACCACGCCCGCCCGCTCAACCCGCGCGGCCGCGCCGCCGCCGCGGCGATGCGCGGCGTGATGCAGGAACTGGGGCTGGCGCCGGATGTGGTGCTGGTGTCGTCGTCCCGGCGCACCCTGCAAACCCTGGAGGCGCTGGAGCCGTGGGCCGACACGCCGCTGGTCGAGCCGATGGACGCGCTGTACCTTGCCGACCCACCCCAGTTGCTGCAGGTGCTGCGCGTCACGGCCGAGACCGCCCGCAGCGTGCTGCTGATGGGCCACAATCCCGGATTGCATGATCTTGCCGTGATGCTCGCGGGCGGAGAACTCGCCACCTCGCCCGACTCCGGGCTGCGCCGCTTGGCCGAGGGGTTCCCCAGCGGGGCGCTGGCCGAGTTCAGCGTGGCCGGCGCGTGGTCCAGCCTGGGTGAGGGCGGCACGCGGCTGCGGCGCTTCATCCTGCCGCGCGACCTGTCCGCCGCCAGCCGTTAGGGCCGTATCATGCCGCACGCGCCCGGTGACGTGCTGAGCCTGGAGCTTTCGGCCGACCCCGCGGACCTGACAGCCCTGCGCCGACACCTCGCCCGGCGCTTCCCCGGGCGCGTCGGGCGGGCGCGTGGCCTGTCGGTGGTGTGGCATGACGACGAGGACGCGGCGCTGGCCGCCGGCGGGCTGGCCGTGGCGGCCTGGCAGGAGCAACGCGGCGCCGGCGGATGGTGCGCCGTATCCCTCGCACCTTCGACGGCCCGCCCGCTACTGATCGGCGCGGCCGTGCCACCGCTGGGCAGCGCGGCCGCGGCCGCCGGCCTGGAGATCGGCGAACTTGCGCTGCCCGCACCGTTGCTGGCCGTGCTGCGGCTGGACGGGCGGCGGCGCCAATGCGTGCCCGGCGAGGACGGCGTATCGGCAAGATTGTACGATGGCATCGTTGGCCGCGCCGGCGAGGAGCCCATGCCTGGCCGGGGCGCGATCGTACGGCTGGCGTTGAGCGGGCCTGCCGCGGCGGTGGCGGCGCTGGCGCAGGAGCTTGCCGCCGCGCTGCGGCTCGGCGTGCCGATCCTGCCGCTGGCCGGGGAGGCGCGGGTGCTCGCGGGGCTGGCGACGCCGCCGCGGCCGCTGGGGGCGCCGGTGCTGCCGGGCGGGCTTCCCACCGGCGAGGCCTTCGCCCATGCCGCGTCCCACCTGATGGGCGTGATGCTGCACCACGCCCCGCACGCCGGCGCCGGAATCACGGGCGAGCCGGTGCACCAGATGCGCGTGGCGATGCGCCGGCTGCGCTCGATCATTGGCGTGTTCCGCGACGTGGTGGGCTGCCCCGAGGTGGAGGAACTGGCCCAGGCGCTGCGTCCGCTCGGCGCCGTGCTGGGCCCGGCGCGGGACTGGGACGTGTTCCTGGCCGGCACCGGCCGCGACATCGCGCGCGCCTTCCCCGACGAGGCGGCCGTCGCCACGCTGATCGCGGCGGCCGAGGCGCGGCGCACCGGCGCCTATGCCGATCTCGCCGCCTGGCTCAACGGCCCGGACCTGCGCCTGCTCGGCCTGCGGGTGGCGGTGCTGGCGCAGACCCGGCCGTGGGAGGCCGCGGTGCCCGAGCCGGCGGCGGAGGACCTCGCGCAGTTCGGCGCCGACCTGCTGGCGCGCCGCCTGCGCCGGGTGCTGAAGCAGGGCGAGCACCTGGGCAAGCTGCCCGAGGCAGCGCTGCATGAACTGCGCCTGAAGGCCAAGCGGCTGCGCTACGCCGCCGAGCTGTTCGCCCCGCTGCACCCCGGCCGCACCTCACGGCGCTTCCTGCGGCGTCTCTCCGCGCTGCAGGAAGCGCTGGGGCTGTTGAACGACGGGGTGGTGGCTGCCAGATTGATGCACGAACTGACCGATGCCGGCGGTGACGGACTGGCCGGCGGCATGGTGCGCGGCTTCGTCGCGGCGCGTGCGTCCAGCGCCCGCGCGCGCATCACCAGGGCATGGCGGCGCCTGCGCAAGGCCGCGCCCTTCTGGAAATGAACCCACGCGGCGACGGGCCCGCACCTCGGTGAAGATTTGCTACGACTCGATGCTGAATCGACAGCGACTCCGATTCGACTCCATGCGAATCGATCGCCGACCGATTCGGCCGGGATGATTCGGATGTTGCGTCGCCCCCCCGCCGCGCGCTAATCGTGCGCCGCAGAGTGACACCACCGTGAGGGAAAGCAGCGTGGCCCTGCACCGTCGCAGACGCATATTCCGCAGTGCCGCATTGGCTCCTCGCCGTAATGGTGGGCGCAATGTGGGGCGCACCGTGCTGGCAGGGGTGCTGGGCACCGTGGTGGCGGGCGCAGCCCTGATGCTCGTGCTGCCGGCGCAGTTGTTCGGCCGGGTGCCGGCGATGACCGGCATGCTGGACGCCCCGATCGCCGATGTGGCGGTGGTGGATGGCCATACGCTGCGGGTGGGCGACGCAGTGGTGCGGCTGCAGGGCGTGGATGCGCCGTCGCGCGGCACCACCTGCCTGCAGGCCGACAACAGCCGCTTCGACTGCGGTGCCGCGGCCACCGAGGCGCTATCGCGTCTGGTGCGCGGGCGCAGCATCGCCTGCCGGCTGTACGGCCGCGATGCCGAAGGGTTCCTGCAGGGTTTGTGTGAGGCCGGCGGGCAGGACATCAACCGCGGTATCGTCGCCGCCGGCTGGGCGCGGGCGCGCAGCGAGATGCCCGGTTTCGCCGAAGCCAGCTTCACGGCCGAGGAGAGCGAGGCGCGGGCCGCCCATCGCGGCTTGTGGCAGGGCGGCGCGACTTCGTTCTGACGACTCAGCAGCGCCAGCAGGCATCAGGGCAATCGCTTGAACGCCGTGGGGGATTCCGGCTCGGCGTGAAATGAGATTGATAGGAGGCCTCTGCCCCGGAGGTTTCCATGCTACAGCCGTCTTTGCCCTGTTTTCTGTCTCACTTCTCGGCTTTGCGCGACCCGCGACAGGCGCCGAAGGTGGTGTATCCGCTGTCGGAAATCCTGCTGTTGATGCTGTGCGCGACCG
>Ga0105055_10000566_pt1 | contig 57693 bp, 49 predicted proteins | sample BON03_FD_78090 | JGI IMG/M metagenome (GOLD analysis project Ga0105055, IMG submission 78090) | Freshwater microbial communities from Lake Bonney liftoff mats and glacier meltwater in Antarctica - BON-03 | ecosystem: Environmental > Aquatic > Freshwater > Ice > Glacier meltwater | place: Lake... | reverse complement strand
CCCCACTCCCCACTCCCCACTCCCCACTCCCCACTCCGCACTCCGCACTCCCCACTCCGCACTCCCCACTCCCCACTCCATCACCCGACTGTAACCGTCCAAAAATCGGCAACTTGCAAATACCGCTGCGCCAACACCTGTAGCTCTTCCGGTGTTATCGTGCGAATCGCCTCTACCATGGTGGCAAAGCTTTCCCATGGCAAGTCTTCGGCGATGATGCTGCGAACCATATCAGAAGTGTTTATGGGGCCATCAAGGCCATTTAACAGCATTCCAAGCAAGTAATTGCGCACCATTTCCAGCTCTTCGGGCGGCACTGGCTTGTCGCGCAGTTTTTTCATTTCAGCAAAAATAGCCTTCACGGTAGCCGCAGCATTTACGGGGTCGACCTCGGTGGCGATGTAGAAACAGCCATCATTTAGGTACGCATCAAGTGTCGAGTAGATGTTGTAGGTGTAGCCCTTCTTTTCCCTGACCTGCTCCATCAGGCGAGAGCCAAAATAGCCGCCTAACATGGAGCTGAGCACGAAAAGGCCATTAAAATCGGGGTGCCGTTTGCCAAAAGTCCTCCTGCCAATCTTGATCGCTGTTTGCAAGGAACCAGGATGGGGCAAGTGGATGTTTCGTTGCTTGCCAACCATAGTTTCAGCGTGGCTGGGCTCATTAAATGTTTTCCAATTGCTTTGGCTGCTCTGATGGCCTAGGCTTACCCCCTTACCGCCAAAATGCTGGTTGAGCAGTTTAATGGTGTCTTCATCCACGCGGCCGCTGGCAAACAACTGACAATTGGCAGGAGCATACCATTGATCATAAAAATGCTGAAGGTCAGCAGCTTGAATGGCCAAATAGTCTTCCGCAACAGAATTGTAGCCATACGGGTGGTTCTCCCCGAAAATCAATTCCGTTACTTTTCGATAGGCCAGGGTTTCTACTTTTTCTAATTCAACAGACAGTTCCTGAATGCTGTTGCGGCGAAAAGTTTCCAATTCAACCTCTGGAAAAATAGGATCGTGCAACAATTCAGCAAAAACAGGGATCACATCAGCAGCGTATTTGGTCAGGGAAAACAACATGAAATTCGCCATGTCCAGGTTGGTTGGCACACTGAAGGAAGCACCGTAAAAATCGAAATGCTCTGCAATCTCTGCCCCCGAACGCTGCGAGGTGCCTTCCCGCATCATTCTGGAGGTCGCCCGCGCAGCCAACCTTTTTTCTTCCTGGGGCCGACCAGCGTGAAACACCGCTTCCACTTTGAGCACCTCATAATCAGGAAAATCCAGTACATATAATGGAATGCCGTTGTCGAGCTTTACCACTTTCGGGTGCGGCAGCAGCAAATTGCTGACTTGAAAAACAGGTGGTGCCAATTGGCGATTGAGCATGGGAAAATGGGTTGACGGCATTTACAAAGTTTGACTGTTTAGGCTGTTTGGGGCCGCGAAGATAGATTTACTTCGTTTTTCCACAAAATGTTAGTTTTTTCAACGCAATAAGGTGCCTTAAAAACATACTTTTGCAGCGATTGTTGGTGATGAATGAAATTCGCCGCAAGCTACTAACCATACTACACATGAAATTCAGCATCTCCTCTTCCGAACTCCTCAAGCAATTGCAAATCGCGAATGGTGCCATCGGCTCCAACCCGGTGTTGCCCATTTTGGAGGATTTTCTTTTTAAAATAGAAAACAAAAAACTCACCATCGGTGCCACCGACCTCGAAACCAGTATTGCTACCACCATTGAAGTATTGGCCGATGACGATTTCTCCGTTGCTATCCCAGCAAAAATTTTGCTTGACACCCTCAAGGCGTTGCCGCCACAACCCGTAACTTTTACGGTGAATGCCGACAACTGGGGCATTGAAATCACCTCCTCCTACGGAAAGTACAAACTCGCCGGTGAAAATGGCGCTGATTTTCCTGAAATCCCGGTGCCTGATACGGTCGAAACCGTCAAAATAAACAGCCAATACCTGCTCGATGCCATCAGCAACACGGTTTTTGCTACCTCCAGCGATGAATTGCGCCCTGCCATGACGGGTGTATATTTTCAGTTGGATATGAACAAGTTGATCTGTGTCGCCACCGATGCGCATAAGCTGGTAAAATACTCCACGCACCAACTTGCAGGTGAAGTGAGCACCACTTTCATCGTACCCAAAAAAGCGCTCAACCTCCTCAAAAACGCCCTGCCGGCCAACGATGGCGTTACACTTTCCTTCAACAAAGCCAACGCTTTTTTCACCTTTGCCGGCATGAGCCTCGTTTGCCGTCTCATCGATGCCCGCTACCCGGATTACAACGCTGTCATCCCCGTCGACAACCCAAACAACATGGTGGCCAATCGCGCCGACTTTCAAAACTCCTTGAAACGTATCGCTATCTACGCCAACAAAACCACCAACCAAGTAGTGTTGGACGTTACCGATAAAAGCCTGACTGTCAGTGCGCAAGACCTGGATTTTTCCAATGAAGCCACCGAGCAAATGGCCTGCGTATACGAAGGTGCTCCCATGAAAATCGCCTTCAATGCCCGATTCCTGGCTGAAATGCTGGGCGTGCTCGGCTCCGATGAAGTAAAAATGGAATTCTCCACATCAAGTCGTGCGGGTATCCTTACGCCTGTGGAAGAGAACAACAACAACCGGGAGATTTTGATGCTGGTAATGCCGGTGATGCTGAATAATTAGGATTTAGGATTTTGCGGCGAGGAATGCGTGGGCGACCATGTTGGGCGACCACGAGGGTCGCCCCTACCCCAAATTCATATTGCAGATTTGATCGTACGTACGGGCGCCCCTTGTGGGTGCCGGGCGATGTCCGCATTGCCCGCATTGCCGGGCGACCACGACCACGCAGGGCGACCACGAGGGTCGCCCCTACACCGTCATCGGATCCATTTTGTCTCCATCCACCGCATATTTTTTCATAAAATCCTTCACCGCTTTGTCACTGACCTTTCCCTGTTTGTTCAACAGTCGAACAGCAGCAAATGCAATGTATTTGGGTGATATTTCAAAATAATCACGGAGGCTTTCACGGCTCTCTGACAGACCAAAACCATCGGTGCCCAGTGCCGTATAATCTGCAGGCATCCAAGGTGCCAATTGTCCGGGAGTGAGTTTCACCCAGTCGCTGGCGGCCACAAATACGCCTTCTTCGCCTTTCAGGCTGTTTTGCAGGAAGGACACCTTTTCTTTTTCGCCTGGATGCAGCATGTTCCAGCGTTCGCAGGCGGCGCAATCGCGGTACAGTTCGGTCCAGGAAGTAACGGACCAAACATCAGTGCTAACACCTTCCGCTTCCAAAATTTCGGCAGCATCCAGCACTTGTTTCATGATAACGCCAGAGCCCAGCAGGTTGGCTTTCACACCCGCCTGAGCTGATTTTTTGGACGATGCCTGATAACGATAAATACCTTTTTTAATACCGTCTTCCACACCTTTGGGCATGGCAGGCATTTGCAAGTTCTCGTTGTACAGCGTGATGTAGTATAATTTAGCTTCGTTCTCCACGTACATGCGGCGGATGCCTTCATGCACGATAACAGCCAATTCGTAAGCAAATGCCGGATCGTAACACAATATGCTGGGCACCGTCTGCGCGATCAGGTGGGAGTGCCCATCCTGGTGTTGTAGCCCTTCGCCATTGAGCGTGGTGCGGCCAGCAGTGCCGCCCAACAAAAATCCTTTGCACATCATAGCGGCAGCTGCCCATATCATGTCGCCTACACGCTGGAAGCCGAACATGGAATAATAAATGTAGAACGGGATGGTGGGCACGCCGTGGAGGGCGTATGCAGTACCTGCGGCAGTGAATGAAGCGGTAGCTCCATCTTCATTGATGCCTTCTTGCAGCACCTGGCCAGTTTTGGATTCCTTGTATTTTATGGTAGAAAAACCGATTTCAAGCGGGGTGTACAGTTGGTCGCGCTGGTTCCAGATTTGCGCCGAATTGAACAGTGGGTGCATCCCGAAAGTCTGTGCTTCATCGGGCACGATGGGCACAATGTATTTTCCAATATCCTGATTGCGAATCAATTGAGTCATCATATCCACCATCGCACCTGTGGTAGAAACTGATTTGGCTGTTTCGTCAGGCTTAAGTTGTTTTTCAAAAAGCGCTACCCCTGGCAGCTTAAAACGTGGGTATTCGTCGCTGCGCTCAGGAAGGTAACCACCGAGTGCTTTGCGCCTTGCGTGCAAGTATTTTGCTTCCGGGCTGTCAGCTGCTGGGAACCAGAATTTGGCGGCCAATGCTTCCTCATCCGTCAGTGGGATATTGTACCTGGTGCGGGTTTCGAGGCGGTTTTTATCCTGCAAGTCTTTGGTTTGGTGGGCGGTGTTTTTCCCTTCGGCTGCCTGGCCCATGCCGTATCCTTTCACTGTTTGAATGATAATGGCTACGGGTTTGCCAGCGCTAACCGCACGTTCATAAGCGGTGTACACTTTCAACGCATCGTGACCGCCCCGGCGCATGGCCTGGAGTTGATCGTCCGTGTAAGCAGCGAGCAGGGCTTCAATGCGGGTGTCGTCGCCAACAAGTTTTTTGCGCATGTGCGCGCCTGTGCTGACAGAGTTTATTTCCTGGAAATCACCATCAACGAGCTGTTCCAAACGGGCGAGTAAAACGCCATCAACATCTTTTTCGAGCAGTTCATCCCATTCGCCGCCCCAAACAACTTTAATCACCTCCCAAGACGCGCCAAGGAAATGGCGCTCTATTTCCTGAATGATTTTGCCATTGCCGCGTACAGGGCCGTCGAGGCGCTGCAGGTTGCAGTTGACGACAAATACGATATTGTCCAGATTTTCCCGACTTGCCAAGCCGATGGTGCCGTAGATTTCAGGCTCGTCAATTTCGCCATCGCCGATGAAATGCCACACTTTTCCGCCGTTTTCAGGCTTTAAGCCACGGTTTTCAAGGTACTTCATGTATCGGGCCTGATAAATAGCCGTCATGGGGCCGAGGCCCATGCTCACGCTTGGTGCTTGCCAAAACTTGGGCATCCGGCGTGGATGCGGGTAAGAACTTACCCCGCCCAGGAGTTCCTGCCTGAAATCGGCAATGGCTTGCATACTCAACCGCCCTTCAAAGGCAGCACGGGCATAAACACCAGGGGATGCATGGCCCTGAAACATCAGCAAATCGCCACCGTAATCGGCAGAACGCTTGCGCAGGAAGTGGTTGAACAGCACCTCCAGCATGGTGGCACAGGCGGCATAAGTGGCAATGTGGCCACCCAGTGCCAGGTCTTTATCGGCACCTTGCAACACCATCGCTTGAGCGTTCCAGCGGAGAATTTGCTCGATGCGTTGCTCCAAAGCCAGGTCGCCCGGGTATTCCGGTTGCTCCTCAACGCCGATGGTATTGACGTAAGGGGTGTTGAGTGCTGCGCCGCCATTGGCTACGCCATAGCGCGCCAGCCTATAGCGCATGCGTTGGAAAAGTTCAGCTGTCCGGCCTTTGCCTTCGCCTTCAAGCACTTCTTCCAATGCTTCCAGCCATTCTTCCTGTTCGAGTTTCCAGTCGTCTAGTGCGTGTGTGTCGCCCATTTATGTGTGCTAATTTGCGTTAAGTTGCAAAGGTAAGTTATTGAGTGGTTTTAGGGTAAGATTTTACTTCTTGTACAAATGCACCCAATCACCCCCAATGCTAAACTTACCAGCCGCTTCCGTTGATTTTTCAGCGGGAGCGGCAAGTTTTGCTACCTGTCCAAAAGCAAACTGCACTACGTCATCTCCAAGTTGTGTTTGCGTTTCAGCTGTAGCGGCTTCTGCAACATAGCCGTGCAGGAGCGCGGGCAACTGGCGCCGGAACAAATCCGCATCGCCGAAAATATCTACGCCCAGTACCTTGTCGCCACAAACAGCGACCACACCTACCACCTGGTAGTCGTTGCTAAATTTCCCATCGAAGAACTTCAGATAGGCATCGCGCTTCGCTTTTTGCTCACTGGCTGTTTCCATTGCGGCATAAGCCTTGGTATTGGATGTGGCCCCGTTGGCCTCCGTCACCTTGGCAACAGCAGCCCAAACGTCTCCTTGGTTTCCTGTAGTTTGAATGGCATGGCGCACCTGTGGACTGGCCACATTATAATATCCTTTGAAGGCACCCACACTCTTTTCCGCAGCTGAAGCCGACTGGTCGTAATAATGTGAGCGTCCTGCCTCTACACAAAAAACCTCCACATTTTTCACTGTTCCAGGCAGAACAATCTCGTGGTAAGCCATGACACGGTCTTGATTGCCACCCGTGACCACATCGCCCGACATCAACAATATGGTGTCTTGTGTTTTGTTTTGAACCGTAACCCCATGATACCAAGTATCACTTTCGCGGCCAAATTGTTTGCGCTCCAGCACCCGAAATCCGGGGGTATTCATCGCTTCTGACAATGTCTTTAAATGGGACACCTTATTATTGGTACTTTCATTTTCTGCTAGCACTGGATAAAGCCGCAGGTTTTTGTATTGCCATTCCGGGTTGGATTCCAGTTGGAGACTTAGGCCATTTTTCTGTGACGCAAGGCTCGTCGTGGTGGAACTGTCGTTTTGGCAAGCTGCAAACAGCAGGACTAAAAAAGCGGGTATCAATATGTTTTTCATGATGGTGCGGTTGTTGACAATATTTTAAATACAGTTAGATACACTTTGACTGTCAAATGTAACGAACGTAGACAAGAATACAAAAGTTTTTCGATCAACGTAATTTTGTGCCAGTACCATTTATTTCACAACCTTACTGCTTACCATATAGCGCACATAGTACATAGGGTTGTGTGCGTTTAGTCGGCTAGGTGATCTGTGTGTGGTAAAATTTTCGAAAAAATTTCAAACTGCTGTAACATCCCATCCATTACACCGTCTCCTTTTCAAATCAGCGCGAGAGACCAATATGACTCGGACAATCTTCCAGGAAAAAATATTTCCAATTCGACACAAACTCTACCGATTTGCCCTGCGCATTACGGGGAGCATACATGAGGCGGAAGATGTGGTGCAAGAAGTGCTGGAAAAGGTATGGAAGACAGCGCCCGAACAAGCAGAAACGGTATTGAACTGGGAAGCCTGGTGCATGACATTAACCCGCAACCGCTCGCTCGACAAAACCCGGAGCCAGACGCTGCGGCGCACCGCAACACTGGATGGTGTTCAAGAACGAAGTGCGGACACAGCCTCTCCAGCGCAGGCAGCAGAAAACAGAGACTTGGCAGCGCACGTAAAAAAATTCATGCAGGAACTGCCTGAAAAACAACGATTGGTGATGCACCTGCGCGATATTGAAGAATTAACTTACGATGAAATTGCAGAGACACTTTCCATCAGCCTTGAGCAAGTGAAAGTTAACCTCCACAGAGCACGAAAAACGATTCGGGATAAAATGATAAACCAACTTTAATTATCCCATTTTTAACAAATCAAACGCCATGAGCGATCTAAAGCAAATACAGGCTCTTTTGGAAAAATTCTGGGAGGGCGAAACAACACTCGAAGAAGAGCGCCAATTGAAAGGCTACTTTTCTTCTGAGCGTGTGGATGCTTCATTGAAACAATACGCGCCAATGTTCCAGGCTATCCGCGATGAACAAGCCGTTCAGCTCAATAAGCCAAAAGTGACGCCTTTGCGCCCGCAGCAATACGATTGGAAAGGCTGGGCCGTAGCTGCTTCAATCGCCTTACTGTTGGCAGCCGGTGCCTGGTGGTTGTTTTCTACCCCAGTAGAATCGACAATAGTTGCAGACAAGCAGCCCGTTGAACAACCCAAAGAAAGCCCGGAAAAATCAATAAAACCAGAACAACCGTTTGTGGCGCAAACTGAAACGACAAAGTCTAGACAAGTTTTTCGCCACAAGAAAAACCGTATTAAACAAGAAAAACCACCAAGTATAAACGCAGAAGAAGAAGCTGCCATGGAAGAAATCAAAGCCGCACTGGCCCTTGTCTCTTCCAAAATTCGAAAAGGTCGCCAAGAAGCAGCCAAGGGCGCTGAACACCTGGAGGCCATTGATAAAATCTTCAAACGCAAGGAAGGGTAAGTGACTGTTGGATGTTAGCCGTTGGCCGTTGGCTGCACATCTTGGGGTGTTACGATTGGCGGTGTTTGTCAGCCTGCTTGGCTAGTGTTTGAAACAAAAGGCTTTATGTGCCGAGGTAGCACACCACAAAAACAACTGAAGTTGTGCTGCCAACGGCCAATAGCTAAATGCCAACAGCCTTAAAAATCAACCAACTTTTATTTCTAAATACAATTTTAAGCTATGAAAAAGTCCATTTTACTACTGCCGCTTTTCTTTTTGGCAGCCCTCTCAAATGCCGCTGCCCAAAGCGATGGCATCATGCGATTCTTCAACCAGTATGCTGAAGATGAGCGCTTCACCGTGGTGTACATTGCACCAAAACTCTTCAGCATGGTGGCTAAAATCGAAACTGATGATGAAGACTGGAACAAAGTGCGGGAAATCGTGAAAGACCTTGGAGGTTTGCGCGTGCTCACTGCCGACAGTATTGGCGACGGCTTGGCCATGTACAAAGATGCCCTGAAACGGGTACCAACTTCCGAATACTCTGAATTGCTTACCGTTCGCGATGGCGATGAAAATGTGCGCATCTGGACAAAGGACACCAATGACGGTACCATCATTGAAGAATTGCTGCTGCTGGTAGGCTCTGCCAATGAATTTACGCTGTTGAGCTTTACCGGAAAAATCAACCTCGACAAAATATCAGCGTTGTCCAAAACGCTTGATATTGAAGGAGTACAGCACCTTGACAAAGTAAAGTCCAAAACCAAAAACTAACCCTTATGCACTCAATCTTTCATGGGGCAACCCGGGCGACGGATACCAGCCGTCGCCAGGCTTTTGTCCGTTCGCTATTAATTGCCGGATTATTCCTGGCATCCAACATGCTGCAAGCCCAGGATTATGGAATTTACTGGAAATACAAAGATTATGATGGTGCTGTAGCCGTGTCCGTGCCAGGATGGGTGACACAAATCGGATCTGTATTCATTGATGGAAAGGAAAACCGCCAAGTCATTCGGAAAATTCGCAGGTTCAGGGTACTGGTTTTCCAAGAAAAGGGCAGCCCAATCACCACAAAAGATTTTGAACGATTCAACCGCAAAGCAAAACGCCGGCATTTGGACGAACTCGTTACGGTGCGCGACGGTAAAACCCGGGTACAGATTTATGGCAAAATGCGCCGCAACAGCATTAGAAAGGTAGTGGTGTTTTTTAGCACACCCGATGACGGTGCCGGATTGGTGAGCATCCACGGCAAGTTCAAAATAGACGATATCAACAAGGCTATCAAGAGTGCTAAAAAAGAAACAAAAAAAGGAGAGAAACCCCTGGTGCCGGAGGTGGTCAAAATTCCGGTGAAAAAGGTTTAGACGGTGGACGGTGGACGGTTTGCGTTGGTTTTAAGGTTTAGCATTGAGGTTCAGCAGGTTCAATTCAGCGGCCATTTTCTGGCTAAAAGTGCTGAAAAAGAAATGCAAGGTGTGTAACAAAAAATGATTTGCAACCCGTCTACCGGAGCCTCGTCCAAGATGGTACGGCCAACGTAAAAACCACCCTCGTTGTCCGGATCTGAGCTGCTTCTGCCATCACCCAATACTTTTGCCCTTGCTTTTTCAGCAGCCGTGATGTAGCCTTCAATGCGGGCTCAAATTATCACATTATCAAATTATCACATTATCAAATTAAAATCATTCCCCAATATCCTCATTCCAAAGTTCCGGCCGTTCCCGGATAAAGTCGCGCATCAAAGTCTTACAGTCCTCGTTATCAAGCATTACAACTGCTACACCGCGCGATTTCAAGTGCGCTTCTTCGCCCATAAATGAATCGTTTTCTCCAATGACGACTTTGGGTATGCCATATAAAAGAATGGCACCGCTACACATGGGACAAGGCGACAAGGTGGTGTACAAGGTACATTTTTTGTAAACCTCGGCCCTTTGCCTGCCCGCGTTTTCAAAGGCATCCATTTCGCCGTGCAGTACGACACTGCCGTTTTGAACCCTGCGGTTGTGTCCGGCACCTAAAATAACGCCATCGCATACGATCACGGAACCAATGGGGATACCGCCTTCTGCCAGTCCTTTTTTTGCTTCTTCAATGGCGGCTTGGAGACCTTCGGTGTCGTTGTTGATTCGGATTGGCTGCATTTGTAATTTTTAGGAACAAAAATACGAAAATTGATGGTTTGAGAGAACTTTTTACGGCTGCTCCATGCTGCTGGGCAGGGGCATGGTTTTAAAAAAGCTTAGCACTTCTCCATTAAACCGCCGTTCCCGTCTCCAGTCTACAGTGCTGTTGCAACGTTACTTTTAAACAAAAATGCTCACACAATATGAAAAAACCCCTTTTGTTTTTGATCACCTTCGTCGCTGCCATGGCAGCCTTTTAATCCTGTAAAAAAGACAGTAACTCCGATGAGCTGGTAACCACTGCAGAGGATATCTCTGCCAATGAAGATTATGCCGAACAAGTTGATGTCGATGTGGACCAAACCCTAGAGGAGCGTGGTGGCGGCGGCACTTGCCCGACGATTACCTTTGCCCAACCCGAAGGTGCCTGGCCAAATACCATAACCATTGATTTCGGTGCTTCCTGTACCCGTCCGGATGGCAGGGTGCTCCGTGGTAAATTAACCGTTGCGCAAACGGCAGAAATCCGCACAGCAGGCGCTGTTCGCACCATTACACATGAAAATTTCTACATAGACGACACCAAGATAGAAGGTACGAGAACCTGGACCAATAACGGTCAAAATACCGCAGGCCAATGGTCGTATTCCAAAACAGCCAACGACATGAAACTTACCTTCGAGGATGGCAGCACCACTACATGGAGCAAAACCCGCACGACCATCCTTATTGAAGGCGGAAATACAATTACCCATGTTGATGATGTGTGGAGCAGTATTGGCGCGGCATCCGGCGTGAACCGCAATGGCCGGAGTTTTACAGCAAACATCACAGATCCGCTGATTAAAAGCGCTGATTGCCGCTGGATTTCTAGCGGAGTTATTGAGTTTACGGTTGGCTTGCGCACCCGTTCCGTTGATTTTGGCGATGGCACTTGTGACCGTTTTGGCACGCTTACCCTGGCCAATGGCGACTCGTTTACCATACGGTTGCGGCGGTAAATTGGCCTTGCGCCTTGAATGGCGAAAATCACTGCATTATTTTCAAGCGCCTTGCCTCGTGGAAACACTTGGGCAAGGCGCTTGAGTTTTACGTCATCCTGGAACGAAGAATCCCCGCTTCCAATCCGCGATTGCAACCTATGCAAGGGTTTTTACGCCAGAATTTCCTTAATATTGCCAAACTAAGCATCATTTTTCCACTACCTTTGTTCTTCTTTTTCAAATTCCCACAAATTCAAACACATTGGTCGACAGAATGACCCCACGCTCGCCCCACCGTCCACCGTCCACCGTCAACCGTCTACCGTCCACCGTCAAAACATGTCTCAAATACTCGAAACTCAAGATATCCGCGCCCTCGGCAGCAACCTCGAACTACTTGCCCAGCAGGTGGTAGAAGGTTTTATCGTGGGCATGCACCGGAGTCCTTTCCATGGCTTCTCCGTTGAATTTGCCGAGCACCGCTTGTACAATACGGGCGACAGTACCCGCAACATCGACTGGAAAGTATATGCTCGAACGGACAAAGTTTTTGTCAAGCGTTATGAGGAGGAAACCAACCTGCGCTGCCATTTGGTGGTGGATGCCTCTTCCACCATGTACTATCCCTGGGATGAAAAGAACCCAGAGAAGTATAAGTATGAAAACAAGTTTTGCTTCGCGGCGCGGTCGGCGGCAGTCATCATGAATGCCATGCGGCGTCAGCGCGATGCTTTTGGGCTTACCCTTTTCGATGACGAAGTTCGGTTCAGCAGTGGTGCCAAATCAAGCACGGTACACTACCGCTTGTTGTTGTCGCAACTAATTGACCGTATTGAAAACCCGGTGTTGAATAAAAGCACCGATTTGGCGGCGAGCCTGCACCAGATCGCGGAATCCATACACCGCCGCTCGCTGGTGGTTGTTTTTACCGATGTGATGGAAAACAAAGAAAAGGCCGAAGAAATATTTGCGGCCTTGCAACACCTGCGCTACGCCAAGCACGAGGTCATACTTTTTCACGTCACCGACAAGAAAAAAGAGCTTGATTTTGAGTTTGAGAACCGTCCCTACCTTTTTGTCGACATGGAAAGTGGCGAAGAAGTGCGGCTACAGCCCAACCAGGTGAAAGAGTTTTACACCAAACAAGTAGGAGCTTTCACGGAGCAACTGCGGATGAAGTGCCTGCAATTCAAGATCGATTTTGTGGAGGCGGATATTAATCGAGGTTTTGTGCCGATATTGCAGACTTGGATGACGAAGCGGGCTAAAATGGGGTAGATGGCGGCTTCGCCGCAAACAAAAACATTTACCACATAGTACACATAGAACACATGGCCGACTAAACGTACACAACATCTATGTGTAGATAATCCTGTGGTAAATAATTGCCTTTGCTTAAAATCAGAAAAATGACTGTAGTGTACCCATTCGATGATTTGATTAATTTCATAGTGAAACTGGTACCGAATGAAGTGCTGGCATTCAGCGCGTCAGCATCGGCGATTCAGCGCGTGCAACATTTGACGAAAAGGCATCAGGAGAACATTATCAATGAAGCTGAAGAACTTGAGCTTGAATCTTATTTGATTCAAGAAGATATAATGATTTTTGCAAAAACTCGTGCTAAGAAATATGTCTAAAATAAAACTCTCCGACATCTCCACCGAAGCCCCAAAAGGCCTCTCCAAAAAAGACCTGAAAGACAAGACCGAAAAATTGGTCGAGCGTCTCGGGGAGCTTCAAAACATCCTTTACGCAGAGGGTAAGTACTCCATTCTAGTTATTCTTCAAGGCATGGATGCCAGCGGCAAGGACGGTGCTGTGCGCAAGGTATTCACCGATTGCACCATCGCCGGACTTGATTTGGTGAGCTTTAAAAAACCAACAGTGGAAGAGTTCGCCCATGATTTCCTTTGGCGCGTACACCGCTGGGTGCCACAAAAAGGCATGACCACCATTTTCAACCGCAGCCATTACGAAGACATCCTCATCCAGCGGGTGCATGGCTGGATTGACATGACAAGGGTGGAAAAACGGATGGCCGCCATAAATGCCTTTGAGGACTTGATTCAATTTGATAACAACACCTTGATTTTCAAGTTCTACATGCACATTTCTTACGAGGAGCAAGAAATTCAGCTTCAGCAGCGGCTCGACGACCCAACTAAATATTGGAAGCACAACGATGCCGACTGGGAAGAGCGCAAACTCTGGGACAAGTACATGGAAGCCTACGAGTATGCCATCAACGAAAGCACCACGCCCTGGCATATTTGCCCGGTGGACAACCGCTGGTACCGCGATTATTTTTTCGCAAAAACAATGGTTGATGTGCTGGAGAAGTTGGATATGAAGTTGCCGGTGCCAGAGAAAAAGTAGCGCCTGTATTTTTCCCTAAAAAAAATCCCGAGGCAGTCGCCTCGGGATTTTTTTTGTCGTTAAATGGGCACTAAATGGCGAAATACTCATCACTCATCACTCTAATTCCTTCTTCCCCCACCCGGATTCGGGTAAAATCGACTGGGTTCCGGGTTTCTACCAAAGATCCGACAGCGCACAAAAACTTGTGCGCCATAATTGGTCATGCGCGCGCTGCGCACCAGTTTGTCGGTAAGGTCAAGTTCATAAAAGCCTTCAATGCCCACACTCCATCGGTAGTACCAGTCGATGGTTTTCGCGATGCCGGCATGTAGGACAAACAAGTCGCCACGAGAACGGCCGAGGGCATCTTTTGGCCCAAAAAACTGGGCGGCAAGTTCCCGGCCTTGATCCAAGCCAATGCTGTTGGTTAGGGTTTGAGCACCAAAACCGAAGTCTTGTACCACGTATTTGTAGCCGCCTAAAAAGTTGAAATAAAAGGAGCTGTCGGAGAAGTAAAAACTTTTCCCCAATCCGGCACAAACAGCATAAGAAGCTTTTGTATACGCAGAAGAGGAGGAAAGCGCTTGCCCTTCAATAATGATGGGCCAGTCTTTGTAGGTCAATTGTCCGGAGAAGCCCATACGCGGCTGGCCGAATTTCTCCCGAATCTGATACGTGTCTTCAAAATCGCTCCAGGTATAATCGTCGGTGCCGCCATGGGAGATGGCCACAAACTCATACAGGCTGTGCAATGGGGTCGTTTGAAAATCGGTTTTGTGCTGAAGCACGGAGTACCCACCGTTAAGGCTTACATTGAGGTTGAGGTACTTAAGTTGGGCAAAAGCGCTGTTTTGGAATATCAAAAGAGCTGTCGTCAGAATGAGTGCATTTTTAATCATAGCAATTGATTAAGGATGGACAATACAATGCATCAAAGGCGTGACTACTGACGGATTACGGGGTGCGAAGTAACGAAATTTTAACCACTTGCGGTTAAATATTTGTTAGTTTTCGTTAAAGGATAGGGGACTGGGGTAATAAAGCTGGGTGCTAATGCATTTATGCGATGTCCGATTACAATGGGCTATCCTCTCACTTTTCAATCAGTTTGAACATTATGAAAAATTCAATCTTAAGCCTTGCTGCCCTTGCGCTGTTCACAGCCGGTTTCACTTCTTGCAAAAAAGACGCTACCCTTAAAGATCACCTTGTTGGCGAATGGAAATCCGTCCAGGTAAAAGCAGGCTCAAATGATGCGACTTCCTCCAACCAATTCGACCTGAGCTTGCAGTCCTCCGATGAATTCGACTTAGATGTAGCAGCAATCGTGCCATTTGCTGGCGTTGTGACAAAATCGTACAGCGGCGACTGGACAGCTGACGATGCCAAACAAGACATCACCCTGATTTACAACATCACCGGAGAAACGAAGACCTGGGACATCAGCGCTTGGTCGGAGAACAGCATTACTGCTGAATTGGTGGAAAACAATGTGCGGTATGTGGTGAAGTTTGAGCGGAAGCGCCAATAAGATTTCTGCTGAATATTAAACAGTTGTGTCATTCCGAGCGAAGCGAGGAACCTGAATTTATATCATATCCCAGGTTCCTCGCTTCGCTCGGAATGACACAGCTGTTTGGTTTTTAATATGGAATATAATAGGAACCACTGCTTTGTCAATTGATTCCCCAAACCCCTAAATTTCCCTACCTTGCCGCCCTTTTCCGGCAAATACAATGCAAATACCACCCGATACTAAGATTACCCTTACTGGCGACCTCGGCAGCGGCAAAAGTGCCGTCTCCAGGATTCTATGCGAAAAAACAGGCTTTGAGTACGTGTCCACGGGCAGAATTCAGCGCCAACTCGCCCAGGAAATGGGCATTGATACCCTTGAAATGAACCGCCGGGCAGATGTTGACCCGAGCATTGATGAGCGCATCGACGGCATTTTCGTTTCCCTGGGAGAGTATCCCAAGGGCTACGTGGTAGACAGCCGCATGGCTTGGTTCTTTTTGCCAAAATCCTTCAAAGTATATCTTCAGGCCGATGTGGCGATAGCTGCCCAGCGCATCATCCACGACCCATTGCGTGACAGCGAACAGTACATGAGTCAGGAAGAAGCCGTGCAAAAAATACTGGCACGCAAAGCCAGTGAAAATGCCCGTTTTTTGCTCAAATACGACGCTGATTGCACCAATCTCGACAATTTTGACATTGTAATTGATACTTCCAAACGTACAAGGGAAGAGGTCGCCGCCATTATTCTGGAAGGCGCACAGGCCAAAGAAGGTGGGTCCGATTATTTAAAATTTTGGTAGCCCTGTTTTGCGACCTTTGTGGATCAATCGATATGAAAGAATTAAAGAAAAAATCATTGCTTTGGCGCATCACCCCGCCCGATGGCGGCGCTACTTCCTACTTGTTTGGCACCATGCATGTGCGCGATTTGCGGGCTTTTGGGTGGTTGGATCTGGCCAAGGCCCGAATGGCTGAATGTACCAGCTTCGCCACCGAATTTGACTTTTCCGAAACTGATCCAATTGCGCTGGGTGCTGCGCTCGCATTGCCCGAAGGAAAGTCCCTACAAGATTATCTGTCGCGCGGCGCATGGAAATTGCTGGAACATTATGCCAAAAAAAAGCTAAAAATAAGCGCAGCCAACCTGCCATACCAGCACCCCATGACAGTCTCCACCATGCTGAGCACTGCCTTTATGGCAGAAGAAATGTCGCATTCCCTGGATGAGACACTATGGCACCATGCGCATGCGTTGGGGAAAAATACCACGGGTGTTGAAACTTTTGCCGATCAAATTGATACGCTCCACCGCATCCCGTTTGAATTGCACATCACCGGACTGACCTGGTTGTTGAAAAACCACAATCGCCAAAACAAGCGCCTCAAGAAAATGATGGATCGCTATGCTAAGGGTGAAATACAGGCCCTGTATAAATCCGCTAAAAAAGACGCCAAAGGCATGCGGAAAGTGCTGCTTTACCGCCGCAACCGCCTGATGGCCAAACGTTTCGCTGAAATCACTAAAACGGAATCCTTGTTTTGTGCTGTGGGTGCCGGGCACCTTGCCGGCGAAAAAGGGATGCTGCGCCTGCTCAAAAAAGCAGGTTTCAACGTGAAAGCGGTCGAGGGTTAATTACGGATATGGAATTGATGTAGCATTGTCACAAATGCTGATAATTATCAAATTATCCGATTATCAAATTATCAAATTAAACAAGTGCTCCTCTCCACTGCATACCTCCCCTCTATCGCTTGGTGTTCCGCCTTTTGGAATGCCGAAAAAGTGGTGCTGGAGGCCCATGAGCATTACCAAAAAGGTTCAATACGCAACCGTGCCCACATCGCCGGGCCGAATGGCGTACAGTTGTTGAGTATTCCATTGTTGAAAGGAAAGCACCAGCAAACGCCCATTCAGGAAGTGCGCATCGCCAACCACGAGCCTTGGCAGCGGCAGCACTGGCGCACCATTAAGACGGCTTATGGGAATGCACCCTATTTTGAGCATTATGCCGATGGTTTGGAAGGGTTTTATACGCGCCAATATGAGTTTTTGTTTGAGTTTAATTTGGCGTTAATAGAGTTTGTGCTGGTGAAGAAGTTGGGGTGGAAGGGGGCGTTGGGGGTGAGTGTTACATTTAACACAGAGAGCCTCAATGAAGCCTCACAAGCCCCATCGGGGCTAAACCTTTGTAGCAATGCCGAAGAACATTGCACCCGTTCCATCGGAACGGCATCTTCAACGGGCTACCCACAAGTCTTCCAAGAAAAACACGGTTTCCTCCCCAACCTCTCCATCCTCGACCTCCTTCTATGTTGCGGAAAACGCAGCATAGAAATATTGGAGCGCGCGACATAAAAGCCCCTTAACTTTGTGGATACACTGTATCATTATGATGAAAAAATATCTCCTATTCGCTTTCCTGGCCATTCTGCCGTTTGCTTTTTGCAAGAGCCAAAAAATGACAAATGCTCCCAAACCCATGGAACAATACAACAATGCCGAAGAGAAGCCCTTGATTTCAACCCTGAGCATCCCAGTTAATATTTCCATGGCAGAGTTGGTGTACGCTTTGAATTCAAACTTGTCGGGCAAACCGCTGTATGAAGACTATTCCTTTACCGATAATGGTGGTGACGGCTTGATGTTCAACGCCTGGAAAAGTCAGGAACTGACGCTTTCCATGTATGGCAATACCTTGAAATATCGGGTGCCCTTGAAATTGTGGATGAAAAAAGAACTTGTATTTGGTGCTAGTGCGGAAGCAGAGGCAGAGTTGGCACTCAATTTTAGTACCACTTTCCAAATTAATCAGGATTGGTCGCTGAGCACGCAGACTAAAGTAGAATGGTACGAATGGCTCAAACGGCCGGTGTTAAAAACCGGACTTGGCGATATCAGCGTGGAAACCATCGCCAACCTGGTACTCAACCGCAGTAAAAAATCGCTGGCGGAAGCCTTGGACCAATATGTAAGCCAGCAAATTAACCTACGCCCTTACGTGCAATCGGCCTGGACAGCTATTCAAGTGCCGGTATTGCTGGATACTGCTTACCAGATGTGGACGAAAACAACACCGATCAGCATTGGCATTACGCCCCTGTATTCAGATGGACGATCCATTCAAGCCAAAATCGCCGTTGAATGTATCAATAAAGTGACCTTTGGGATGCAACCCACTTTCCGCCCAAACACCATTTTGCCCAGCCTGAACCTGATTTCCGAAGCGCCCGATGATTTTATGATGCAGTTCCAGACGGATGTGCCTTTCCCGGAAGCGGAGCGTTTGGCCAAGAATATGATGGTTGGCCAGGTATTCGAAGCTGGCAATAAAAAGGTGAAGGTGGAAGACATTCTGTTGTGGGGAAACAACGACAAATTGGTGGTGAACACCCTGTTGAGCGGCTCTTTCAACGGCAATATTTATTTTATTGGAAAACCGGTTTTTAACCCTGAAAGAAACGTAATAGAGGTAAAAGACCTCGATTTTCATTTCGATACCCGGAGCTTCTTGCTGCGCTCGGCTTCCTGGATTTTTCAGGGTGCCATTAAAAGACAGATGGCCAATGCCATGGTATTCCCAATGGCCGAGAATATTGAAGCCATCAAAACATCGGCGCAGTCGGCGCTCGATTATTACGAGGTGCAACCCGGCGTTATTTTGAAAGGCAGCATTGACAGTGTTTCGGTGCAGGAAGTGCGGGTGACGCCAAATAGTTTGCGGGTCAATCTTTACTCCAAGGGAAAGGTGAATGTGGATGTGCGGGGACTTTGAATAAATAAGCGAGTTTGCAAAAGAGAAGGGTGAATGAGATTGACGTTTCGCACCAATTTTATGTCAATTTTTTACGAAAAGAGCAAAATATTGGGTGTGGAGAAGCTCATGTTGCGGTGACGCTGCGACATTCCTTATCTTTCCAGCCTAAAACATTTTCCATGAAAAGAATTATACCCGTTTTTGCCCTTCTGCTTTTTGCCGCCTGTGGGCTGTATTATTTCTCTACGACTCAAAATAATACATCAGCGGGCGTTAAAATGCCCTCTGGCGCCTCCGAAGATAACGGGGAATTGCGCCGTGCCTGGGAACTCAAACGCCTGGCAGATCCTGCGACAGGTCAAATTCCACAAGGCATCGAATTTCTGGAACATCGTTTCGCGGGCCAAATGAGCCAACCCAGTGCTGATCGCTCCGGGCCTGATTGGTTCCTGCGCGGTCCTTACAATTATGGCGGTCGCACCCGCGCATTGGCCATTGACGTGGCAAATGAAAACCGTTTGCTGGCGGGTGGCGTAACTGGCGGTGTGTGGCTCAGTGTAGACGGCGGCCAAAGCTGGACCCGTAAAACACCCCTTAATGCCCATCCAGGCTGCGTGAGCATCGCACAAGATACCCGGCCAGGAAAGACAAATATCTGGTACTACCTCAGCGGCGAAGTGTTCGGCGCCTCCGCTAGTGCTACAGAGGCGTTTTACCTCGGCGACGGCCTTTTCAAAAGCATCGATGGTGGAGAAACCTGGGCGCCCGTTGCAACAACAGCTGGCGGTAACCAACAGGGACTGACAACCCTGTACCAATCGGGCTGGCGGGTCATCACAGACCCTACAGCGCCGATCAATCAGGACGTGGTGTATATGGCCACCATCAATTCCATTTACCGCAGCGTCAATGGCGGCAATAACTGGGCGGCTGTGCGCGCAGGTGGACTCAGTGGCAACTGGTCGTATTTCACCGACGTCGCCATCACGTCTACGGGTGTGCTGTACGCCACGCTCAGCTCCGACGGTCCGACAAAAGGCATCTGGCGCAGCACCAACGGCACGACCTGGGCCAATATCACGCCGCCCACCATGCCGAACGAGTACCGCCGGATCGTTATCGGCATCAATCCCAATGACGAAAACCAGGTCTATTTCTTTGGCACCACGCCTGGCAGTGGTCATTATACCTCATACATCAATTCTGACGATTGGACGAGTCTGTATCGATATAACTATGTCAGTGGCGATGGTAGTGGCGTTGGCGGCAGTTGGTCGGATCTTTCGGCCAATTTGCCGAGTGCGGGCACTGAATTTGACCAGTGTGCGGCACAAGGCGGCTACGACCTGGTGGTGCGGGTTCAGCCTGGAACCAACCATGTCTTCATCGGCGGCACCAATATCTGGCGCAGCACCGATGGGTTTACAACAAGCGATAACATCACGAAAATCGGGGGATATAAAATTGGTACAACATTGCCATTCTTTGAAATATACCCGGAGCATCACCCGGATGTACACGAATTGTTGTTTCTGCCTTCCAATACGAATGTGTTGCTTTCCGGCAGCGATGGTGGCCTGCACCGCACGGAGAATTGTCTGGCGCCGTTTGTTGACTGGTCGCGGCTGAACAACGGCTACACGACCACCCAATTCTACACCGCCATTATTGATAAAAATGCTCCCGGCGACAATACCTTGATTGGTGGTTTGCAGGACAACGGCAACTTTTTCGTCAATTCCAGCAGCCCCACGGCACTGTGGAAGCAAACCGTGAATGGTGATGGTGCATTCGGCGGGGTTGCCCCGGGAAAGGCGTATTACGTGTTGTCCATTCAACAGGGCCGGGTAGCCAAAGTGAACCTCGATGCGCAAGGGAACGTGTTGGCTTTCCGGCGTATCGACCCTTCTGGTGCATTAAAAACGGATTATCAGTTTATCAACCCGCTGGTGCTCGATCCGGCAGATGCCAACGTACTGTATTTACCCGCTGGTCGCAAGTTCTTCCGCCAGACTGAGCTGGGGGCTATTCAGCTGACAGGTGCCTGGGATTCTATCGCCCAAGGTTGGACTCAATTTCCGGATACCCTGACCAATCTTCTCAGCCAGTTCTCCGCTGTGGCTGTTTCGGAATCAAACCCCACCCACCGGGTATATCTGGGCTCTTCTACCAACAACCTTTTCCGCATCAACAATGCGCATACTGGAACGCCCGCCATGGTAGCGCTCACGCCGCCGCTCACTGCGACAAATGCCAATGTCAATTGCATTGCGATTGATCCGACGAATGCCGATCGGGTTGTGCTGGTTTATTCAAATTATGGCATTTACAGCCTGTTTTTGAGTGAGGATGGGGGCTCTTCCTGGAAAAAAGTAGGGGGAAACCTGGAAGCGAATACCTCCGGTACAGGCAATGCACCCTCCATCCGCTGGGTGAGCATGTTGCCGCTCCCGAATGGAAAAATCAAATATTTCTGTGGTACCAGTGTTGGTTTGTACAGCGCCGATACGCTGCTGCTGCATGGCACCGGTATGCCGGGCACGCAGTGGACACAAGAAGGTGCCGGGGAGTTTGGTTCTGCCGTGGTGAATTATGTAGAAACACGTGCAGGTGACGGCCTGGTGGTGGCAGCTACGCATGGTGTGGGCATGTACACGGCCAATTTTTTGCAGTCGTCGGGCAGCAACGAGCCAACAAGCGCTGTTCAGGTGACCGTATCACCCAATCCAACCAGCGCTGTAGCCCGATTCGATTTTGGGGCTCAAAATGTGGGTAAGGTGGATGTCCGGCTATTTGACTTGAAAGGCAATGTGGTGCGTAATGCCACGTTTACAGGTGGAAATAGCGCAGTGGATTTGACGGGGCTTCCGGTGGGGGTTTATGTTTGGGCGTTGGCGGGTAAGGGCTGGCGGCAAAGTGGTAAGTTGGTGAAGCAGTAGTTCAAAAATAAATCACCACAGAGGACGCAGCGGTGCACAGAGGTTTTTTTATTGAGGTGACATTGTGGCTTGATTTCCATACAATTGCCAAGCCAGGATTTTAGAAAAACCTCTGTGAATACTTCTGCGAACCTCTGCGTAACTTTGGCGCGAATTGTAATACCCATCAAATATCAACCAACAGTATGCAAGCACCTTCCATTTCCCAATACCCTAATGCCTGGTACGAGGCTTATAAAACCTTGACCCTGAGCCCTGAGCAAGCCGCTTTTTTATTGGATACCCTTCGGCAACCACTCTCCAAAGAAGATTTTGACAAATCCGACCTTGGCGGCGTGCTCATAGAATTTGTCGGAAATTGGTTTGAGCAAGAAAAATGCTTTGAAGATGCGCTGGATTTTTTGCACCAGTTCGAGCAGCTCCAGCCGCTGCTTTATGCCGGCGAGTTGCATTTCTACGCCAGTTATATCATGGACTATTATTGTTTTGTCGGCCAGGCGGAAAGGGCTGAACCTGTGATTCGCTTTTTCAGGGAACACCCCAACCAAGACATTGATTTCTTTCTGCCGATCCAGGAAGCCGTATGGTACTGGCTGAGACAAGATTGGGGCATACCCTTAGCTGCTGAAACGTACCGACCCGTTCAGGAACATGGGGGCTATTTCGGCTACCCAGAGAAAGAAATGGCAATGACCATGCATGTAAGCAGTTTGCAAACGGCTTATCAACAGTGGTTGTCCAGCGGGACGCTCCACTTTGAGGAGTCAAAAAAAGTGGCTTCCGACCACCATTTTGTGATTGCCGACGCTGTCTGGGAGCGCTATGCGGTGGCACTCAGCACGCCAATAGACACCGCAACCGCCACGGCGCGCTTCGAAACGGAAGTGCGGGTTGATTTCATGGCAGAACTTAACCTCCGGTTTCTGGTTTGGATGCACGAGAAAGGTTTCCCTTTTTATGGTGCCCAGCTCATTTGGTACAGCCTGTGCGTTTATTGGGAGGAAAGCCATCCCAAAACTAAGCACGCCAACGGATATTTCGGGTTGAAAAAACAGTCGTTTGAGGCATATATTGTTGGTAAAAAGAACCTGATGTTCCCGAAAGTCAAGGAAATGGGAGCAACGCTTTGGGGGGCTCCTTTTGTGTATGATTTTTTGGGCGATATTAAGATAATTGAGGCCACCACAAGAAACGAAGCCTTGTTGGCTACCGAGGCGCTGAAACAAAGTTTTTTCAAAGGGTTTGCCTCTCGAGCTTGGGAGGTGGCTTTTGTCGTAAAGGCATGGCCCAAAGCGGATGCCATCCCGCAAGATGATTTTGATGGAGACATTGCCCGGTTTGAAGACAGTTTTCATCAAGTATCCCAGCCTTCCACCAAGATGAACCGGCCCTTTGATAACCTGATCGCATCCTTAATGTCCTCGCCGTCGGCTCCAGCTTCAAAACCAGCTAAACCGACTTCCTTTTATGAACAAGTGTTCGGGAATAAACCGCCGACGACATCAAAGAATAAGAAAAAGAAAAAAAAGAAAAAGCGATAAGCACCGAAGGATAAGGCCTGAAACACAGTACCATGCGCCGGGTTTTCAAAAAAAATCTCCGCCCACATACCCTGCCACCTTGAAAAATCCCCCTATACTTGTACCGTGAAAGAAACCAAGTTCATAGAACAAAATGAGGAAAAATGGTCGGAATTCGAGCAAATGCTGCGCGAAAACCGCCGCGATCCCGACAAGCTAAACGAGCTGTTCATCCAAGTTACGGATGACCTGTCGTATGCGCGTACCTTTTATCCTAATCGCTCCGTACGGGTGTTCCTCAACTCCATGGCCCAGCGGGTTTTCCACAACATTTATAGGGGAAAACGATTTCCGATGGAGCGGCTCAAGTTGTTTTGGACAGAAGACCTGCCCAAAACGATGTGGGAAACCCGCCGTGCCTTGCTGCTCGCTTTTTCGGTTTTTGCCCTGGCTTTCGGCATCGGTGTGTTGTCCAGCGTCATCAACCCCGATTTTGCGCGGGTGATACTGGGTGAGGATTATGTGGAAATGACCTTGCAAAACATTGAAAATGGCGATCCGATGGCGGTATACAAAGAATCGGGGCCGCTGGGCATGACGGCTGGCATCGCTGCCAACAATCTTTTTGTCGCTTTCCGCACCGCTATTCTGGGTGTGCTGGCATCCATTGGCACCTTGCTGATAATGCTCTACAATGGCATCATGGTGGGTGCTTTTCAGTACTTTTTCATACAAAAAGGCGTGTTTTGGGAATCATTTCTCACGATATGGATCCATGGAACCTTGGAAATTAGCGCCATTATCATTGCGGGCGCAGCCGGCTTGGTTGCGGGTTCTGGCCTCTTGTTCCCGGGTACTTACCGGCGTGTGCAGGCCTTTCAGATTTCGATGCGAAAGGGCTTGGTGATTTTTTTGGGCATTGTGCCCGTCATTGTGCTGGCGGCTATTTTTGAAGGTTTTTTGACCCGATACACGGAAACACCGGATGTGGTGCGGGGATTGTTTATTGCCACCTCCCTATTTTTTGTTTTGGGCTATTTTGTTTGGTATCCCTGGTATAAAGCACGAACTACCGGGTTTTTAAAGGCCGAGCAAGCCAAGGAATTGCCACCAACCCGCCATGAGCCCATTCGTTTCGACCTGATAAAAACTTCTGGTGAAATTTTGGGAGATGTGTTTACCATGCTGCGGCGTTATGCGAAGAGTTTATTGCTCAGTACCATTGGGGCAGTAGTGCTTTTTCATGCATACGGTTTTTTGTTTTCAGAAAAAGCTATATGGAACTTATTTAGTTTTTCACGTGATCCATTGGGCGTTTTGAGTGGGAGCAGCGATTTTTTCAACAATGATTCGATTGCTTTCCTTTACTATTTTCAGTTGGGTCTGTTGGCGCTGGTATCCGTTGTGGCATTCAGGTCGGTGGAAAAAGAAATGATAGCGGCGCAAGACGAGGAAACGCTGACTTCTGAGCGCTATGTTGAGCCTTTCTCTATCGGGCGGATGATGCTCGCTATAGTACCTATTGCCGTATTGATGGCAGGTATGGTCTTGTTCCTTTGCGCTGAGAATCCGGCATTAGGCTGGTTGTTTTCAATGGCCGCATATCCCTTTTTGGCGCTTTGGAGCGCAATTATTTACTTTGAATCACTCAATCCCTTTACGGCGATGGTTCGTGCTTTTTCAATTGCACGCTGGGGGACAATTTTGGTGCTCGGCTTCCTGACCGTCAATTTGGGCCTGTTGCTCTTCCTCTTTTTAGACACGCCGGTTTGGTCTATGGTCATGGAGCTTTTCCGTTGGATGGTACCACCGAAAGAAGGCGCGATGGGGCATTTTACCGCAATTGTCACCACCAGTGTAGCGGCGTTTTTCTTGTACGTGTTCTATACGTTTTTGGCGTATTGTGGGGCGTTTCAATTCTTTTCCTGTCGGGAGGCTTCCGATGCCTGGAGCTTGCAAGCGGGTGTTGAGCGGGTCGGGAAGGCGCGTCAGATTCGGGGCTTGGCAAGGGAAGAGTGATGAGTTATGAGTTATGAGTGATGAGTTATGAGTGATGAGTTATGAGTTATGAGTGATGAGTTATGAGTTATGAGTGATGAGTTATGAGTTATGAGTGATGAAGGGAGATATTTGGTACTTTGATCATTAGCTTTGCGGCTTGGTTTTACCTTTTTATGTTTTTGTCGAATTTACATATAGCTGATTTGTTTTTCTGGCGCCGTCTTGGTCGGGGTTGGGCGCTGGTGGTATTGCTGTGCTTCGGGTATTTACTTACTCAAAAGCTGGTTGCGCAAGTGGCTGATCCTGTATATGCCGATTCAACCCTATTGGAGCAGGTGGAGGATACTTATCCTGTTGTGGAAGAACCTGCCGTATTTAAAGATGAGACAACGGGATATGTTTATGCTGAATATTCCCCGCCGCCCGTAAGGCCAGTGGCCATGCGGGAGGTCGATAAAGAAAAGTGGGATGATGCCAGCAGTGGGCTTGACTATAGCAATGATGTGCCCAAAGAAATTAAAGAGCAGCGCTCGCCTTCACCACAACCGGATTTTAGCGGATGGAATGCTGACACAGCGGGAATTGGGAAAATTCTTCAAATTTTAGCCATTATCCTGGCCATTGCCGCCATCGTGTATGGGATATTCCGAGTCTTGCAGGTACCCCGCAACCGCCGCATCAGACAGGCTGAAGACGGCACGGTTATCACTGCAGAAAATGTGGATGCCTATATCCATGAAACTGATCTTGAGCGCTTTCTAAAGGAGGCATTGGCAGCGGGCAATTATGCGCTTTGCATTCGGCTGTATTACTTGCAAACCATCAAGCTGTTGTCAGAAAAAGGCAACATAAAATGGTCGCGGGAAAAAACAAACCGCGATTACCTGCGCGAGATGCGCGAGCACCGACTTGGTGCAGCGTTTCGGGAGAATACCCGCACGTTTGAACGCGTTTGGTATGGCAATGAAGCGCTGAATGCTGCTGGGTACGCTGATCTGGAGCCTGGGTTTAAGGGCTTGTTGGGGCAGCTATAATGTCACATCACCACTAGCGGCAGAGGCTTGGACCACCTCTTTGTTTCTTTGTCTTTTGCCATAACCCAATATACCCCTGGAGCATTCATACTGGGTAAGGATATTTCTGGACCAGTTAACTTGTCGTGAAATACCGTGTTTCCAAGAGCATTTGTTATCATCACCTCTGTAAAGGAATTGTACCCTACTAGCCGTGGTTGAACTCCTATATTTATTAGGTTTGGTATCAAATATGGTTGTTTGTTTTCTTTTTTTTCAGCCACACTAGAAGCGGCTTTTAATTCAAAGCTGAAAACAGTTTCACAACCCAAATTATCAGTGATAGTAACCTGGTAAAAACCAGTCCCAATACCGCTGAGGGAAGCAGTTGTGTCACCAGTGTTCCATACAATGCTAAACGGCGCCTGGCCATTGTTAATACCCGCTATTTGTATTTGGCCATCTTGAGACATCATGTTTGAGGGGTGTTGAATTATGGTGTCGATAACAATTTGGACAAACTCCGGTATGTACAATGTGTCAAAATAAACAATGCCGTGAGCATCGGTGATTGTAAATTGATAATCACCTTCAGAAAGGCTGTTGGCATTCATTCCACCTTCAAGACCATTCCACCAAAGGTATTTGTACGGACCGCATGTGTTGCCGAATGGCGCATACGACCCAGTAGCTGGAGTATGACAGCTACAAGAAGAGACTGCTCCCTGTAAAAATAGCTTGTTTTCAAAAGCGCCAATATCAGGCACTCCATTTTCTATTCTGTTATTAAGGTCGAAGTCCGTGAGAAGCCCCAGTTGCATTGTCAATGCTGCATTGCCTTTGTTAATTCCAGGCGAGCAAGCTTCTAGGCGAAAGTCATTTGCGTTTTTGTCTTGAAAAATGGATGAAACGCCCCAGAAATTACTGGTATCGCAGATTACGGTATTACCGTATGTATAGGTTTGTATACAGGATTCTGCGGAAAAAAGGCAGTTTTTTACTTGAATAAGGCTCAATGAATCATAGAACAAGTGTGTAGTATCCAGCAATGCCTGGTCAAAAACACAGGCATTGAAAGTTACAGAGTCGATGTTTCTAAAATGAAAAAGGAAGGGGAGCGTATCGCCGCTATGTCCGTTTGGAAGCTGATTGCCCGTAAAGGTGCAATAGTTCCATGCAGCCGTGGAAATGTTGTCGGTCACATTGTGGTTTCTGGTATCGAACAACAAGCCAGTGTTGTCTCGAAAGAAATTTTGGTTGAATATCCAACTTGTATTGTCCAAAGGATAGATGCCGCCAGGGTATGTTTCAAAAGCTACCAGCGAACGGTAAATATTTTTCTCAAAGTGACAGTTGGATGCTGTAACCTCTTTTCGAAATTCAGAATAAGTACCACCATCTACAAACAATCCCGCTTGGAGCGTGTTGTTGCGAAAAACACAGCGGGTAAAAAGACAGGATTCATTTGGAGGCCGGCATAGGGAATATGCTTCATTTCCTTCGAAAATACAATCCTCCATTTTGGATGTTATATTGTTTGGCCCGCCTGAAAAACCAAACGTACTAGCCCTGTTAAAGGCAAAGCCTTGTGCCATTTTATTGAACAAGAAAGTGTCATTTTTTACTAACGTACTTTTAATCCCCGCCGCACTGAGGACTAAACCAGACGAGTGTGTATTACTCTGAAACATACAATTTTTGACAATAATGGTATCCCCTCTTACCCCTAAGATATTTCTCCCAGCGACACCGAGCCCGCCAACACTGTTGTCAGCAAAGAGACAGTTGTCGACCACCACTTTATTTATTTTATCAAAAATATTAATTTCTGTCACACTTGCGGCCATTGGCGAAGATGTGCGATTTCTCAGAAATGAACAATGTGATAAATAGATCGAATCGGAGACATTTCCATAAAAGTAAAAGGATGAAAGGCCGACACCATCCCAAAAAGCACAATTTTCAAAACGCAGGTTGGATTGCGCATAAAACTGCTGGATATAAACGTGTGCTCCTGGTACAGCCGCAACATTGTTTCGAAATACGCAATTCGATACCCGAAGGTGATTTTTTGCCGCATTGTTTTTGATAAAGATACCCCCACCTGCTTTTCTGGAATTTGAGAAATGGTCGTTCGGGTCCTGACTGGTGGCGGCACCTTTTTCAATGATCAATCCTTCCAGCAAGGTGGTTTCATCCAGATCGCCCATGGCCGTGATAACAGAAAAAGCATTGTCGGTACTATCGCCCAACACACCTATATCGCCACTTAAAATGCTGTGATGTAGCGATGGGTCTTGGGCATCAGGATTGTTGCCTTGGCCAGCAAAGCCTCCTCGAAGCCGTATTCCGTTGAGCAATTGGAAGGAAGAATCCCTGTTTGTTCCTTCAGTGGGGCGATAAATGCCTGCTGCAACCCTGATCTCTGTGCCGTAGATTGCTTGGGCTATGGCGGTTTGAAGGTTTGGCATTGCGTTGGCCCAAGAAAGGCCGTTGCCATTGCCTTGGGCATCTGCTTTTACGTAAAGTATTTGCTGGGAGAAGCTTTGTGCAGGGCTAAGGATAAATAAGGCGAGTATCGTGATTATTTTCTTCATGGGATGGGTGCATAATTGAATAAAACACAGGGTATGGGCACACCTGTTGCCCATACCCTGCGAAAAAAATTGGACTATTGTTTTATCACCGGGATGATGGAGGACTGTTTGTCATTGACTGTTTTCAAAAAGTAAACACCATTCGGTAAAGAAGCTGTCTGAATGGTCGTCTCTGTTTGTCCCGAATCTAATATATGTCGGTCGATTTCGCGACCACTCAAATCTACCAAGATGAAAATGGCAGGAGTATTGGCCATTCCCCCAATGGCCTTTATTCGGAGCTGGTCATGGAAAGGGTTGGGCATCGTAGAAACGGACAAAGGCTCTTCAATTATTGTAACCTTGTACGCTAAATTATTTGCAATAGAACTTCCGTCAAGTCGATAAAAAGCAGTTTCCATGCCTTCGTTAAAGTTGAGCAAGGTTTCTCCTTCCGGTACCTCACGTTGCAATTCTAGAATTAGGCTAAAAATTTTTGTGCCTTCCTTTAGTTGTACGGCTTTTGTTTGGGGCTGAACCCACAGTGTACGGATTTCTTGCGTCTCATCCAGTATATTGTAATTGTCTTTTCCAAATCCAGGCAAGTCTTCCGCATTTACGCCCCAAATATTTACTTTCTCTTTATCAAAGCGATAAGCTGCTTGTGCTGCTACAATAGCTGGCAGGGAATCTTTTGCTGAGCAGGTGATTTGGATCACAGTCCCTTTTTTCAAGTATTTAGGGGATGCTGCAATTGATTGTTCAGAGCGATCCATCGGATCTGGTGCAAAAGGGAACCCATCAGCATTGGAAAAATTGACATCTCCCATTTTCACACCTACGCTTCCGCCAACTATTCCTAAATGCTGCGGATCATAATCTGAAGGGACGGACAAGAGCCTGTTATACTGGCCTAAGTACCCGGGGTACGGCGGAAATGTTAGAAAGGGATTTGGCTCAAATTGGGCAAAAAATGATGGATTTAATAGCAGGAGTCCAGCAGGAACAAAACGCCAAGAAGGAACTTGTGAAAATTTGGGGATGTAGCCAAGAATCAAGCGTTGCACTTCGTCTGCATCATTATGCAAAATATTTCCGTCAACAATTACATCTGCCGCAATATTAGCGTATGAATTTACAAATAATCCAGATGTAGAGTTTGCCACCTGTCTAATCAGCACCACATCATAAACCGTGACACCGTTTGTGTGGTTTATATCGTAAGCCCAAGCAGCCTGTATAAGGTCAGTACCATCAACATCGTGCTCAAAAGTACAGGAGTACCACCCTCTACCTAATGGAGCAGGAAAGGTTTGGGTTATCCGCTGGCATTTTTGTAAAGGCATGCTGTTTGAAGTGGCGACATTTACATTGTTTAGGCCAAGGAAATCAGGGTTTACAGTTTGAAAAAATGTTAGAACCCTTGAATTGAGGTCAAACGGCGCGGAGGAGTTAAAGTTTCCACCGCCGCCATTGAACATGCTTGCGGGAGGCAGGTATGTTTGCGCAACTACAAAAGAGAAATTGTAGGCAAAAGCCAAAATTAAAACACAAAATGTTCTAAAATGGGGGGAGGGGTAATCGAAAATAGTTTCATAAAAATCGGTTTAAAAGATGAAAAGTACACTGCAAATATAATGGTAAAAATGAATAAAATATCCTGCCAACTAACAATTTTTAATCTGCATGATTAATTGGTGATTGTGGCATTAAGCGGCAAAATGCTTTTCAAGTGTTTCAAACCGAAACCTAAATATTTCCCGCACCTTGGCATGTACAAATAGCTTGCCTGCCAACCAGCCAAAAACAGATTTCCCGATGTCGTAATGCAGCAAGTCTGTCATCAATACCCCGCCTTCCACCGCTTTGAAGTGGTGTTCGTGGTGCCAGATATTGTAGGGGCCTTTGCGTTGTTCATCTACAAAGTAAGACAGTTCTTTGATATGCGTGATCTCCGTGCACCAAGAAATCGGAATGTTCAGCATCGGCTTAATGCGGTAGGTGATGATCAGGCCTTCGTACACCTTGTCGGGCAGATCAGAAGTCACCTCAAAAACCATGTCTTTGGGAGTCACCTCGTTCAGGTTTTTTGGTGTTGCAAAAAAGTCCCATGCTGCTTCCAGGCTGATCGGGAGGAATTGTTCTTGTTTGAGTTTCTGCATTATATTATGTTGTTTTGGCGATTCTTTGTCCTGTGACACTAAACATCCAAAGCGGAATAGGGTTTTGGGTTTGCCTTCGGCATCTCAGTCTGTAGGAACCATAGACTTCAGTGGATTTAAAGTGGAGTCGTTTCAGTTCGTCAACGGAGCGGCAGGATATGTAATGGCTGCTAATACTGGGGGTTATGTCAGGTTGTTAAAAACCGTTGACGGCGGGAAGAACTGGACAGATGTGTACATAAACATACTGCATTACCCAAGGGGTATGGCATTCAGGGATGAAAATTATGGGTTGATTTCCGTGTATGATGTAACGGGTTGCCCGAATAACTGCGCAGACAAGTGTGCTGCGCTCAAAACGGAAAACGGGGGCAACTCTTGGGTGATTATTGAATATCCAAATCTCTTAGGGTATTTGCATCACCTCCAATTTGACGAAGCGGGGCAGCTATTTGCAACACTTAGTTATGGCACCCAAACAAGCATTGTGCACTCAGATGATGGTGGCGCAACTTTCAACACTTTGTACCAAGCGCCTGATTTAGTATTTGCAATAAGTACATTTAGCTTTCAGCTTTTTCAGGACAAAATATATGCTTCAGGCACTGGCGGGAGTATTTTGGTCATAAATAAAAACGGAGATTTGCTAAAGACAATACAAGCTCCTTTGTCAACGATATGGGATTTAAAAGTTATTGATGAGGACAATTTGGTTGTTGCATTTACAGGGGCTGTTTTGAAAACAACCGATGGGGGCAATTCCTGGCAATCCATTTTTGATGGCAGCGCAAGACTGATTGATTTCAGCACTCCAGAAAAAGGATTGATACTGAAAAGCAAAAGTTATTGTCCTTCAGATATTTACCAGGCAAATGACCTTTTTGCTGCGACGAATGACGGAGGTAAAAATTGGATTGAACCCGATGAGACGACCACCAATCTTGCCATCTTTTTTTCCAACAGTCAAAAAATTGCAGCAGGCAGGTACATGATGTTCTTTAGGGAAAAACTGTTGGAGTTGAAGGAAAACTGAGGAGTCCGTTGAGAAACCTCGTAGCCCTTAAACCTCCTGTGCCGCGTCCCGTGAATATACACAAGTCAAAACCTGGCTAGAAGCCATTGGCAAAGCAGTTGTTCTGCTTTAATTTCCATATTGAATACCAAACAGTGGTGTCATTCCGAGCGAAGCGAGGAACCTGATAATTGGCATCGTTATTCCTCAGGTTCCTCGCTGCGCTCGGAATGACACCCCTGTTTGGTATGCAGCATGTTTGAACGTTGATGCCATACAAGGCAGGGATGTGTACATACGCTAAGTCAACGACATTGGCATAAATGTCCCGCTACCAGCTTCATTCATCAATTTCTTCATTAGCTCTTCACTCTTCTAATAGCCTCGTTTATCCGCCCAAAAAACGCCGCCGTCGGCCCTTTACTAACAGGTACACCTGGTTGCCATGCTGCCGGGAAAGCGGCATGTCGAGTTCCCATACTTTTTCTATTTTATGGAAAAAACCGGGCATATCGTCGCCCAATTCGTCGTTCACATAAATCAGGGTTTCAAAGTTGGCTGGCAACGAATCCGGTAGCCAGTACTGGTAGGTATCGCTGAAGCTCAGCACGTTTCCGACGCCGTATTTCAGTTTCAATTCCAAAATGGTGCGATTACAAGACAGCAACCGGACAACATCGAAGCACGGGTGTACGGGTTTCAATTCCAAAATGGTGCGAGTACAAGGGGTAACCGTAACCAGAGAGATGCTGGAGAAAGAAAGTTTCAATTCCAAAATGGTGCGATTACAAGCTGCCAGGGTTATGCCCGTACCTGCTGTAATGGTAAGTTTCAATTCCAAAATGGTGCGATTACAAGCGGACTAAACGGGTATTATGGAGGCAACGGAGGCAAGTTTCAATTCCAAAATGGTGCGATTACAAGCTTGCCAAAGCGCGTTGCTTGGTGGATGAATTGCAAGTTTCAATTCCAAAATGGTGCGATTACAAGTCCTGATTTCCGTACCGGATCCGATGCCTTTCCCCGGTTTCAATTCCAAAATGGTGCGATTACAAGCATGAAAATCCTGAACATAGTCCCGGTATGCTGCTGGTTTCAATTCCAAAATGGTGCGATTACAAGTTGCGTTCTTATTATGAGTAGCAAGCGCATAAACAGGTTTCAATTCCAAAATGGTGCGATTACAAGGATACCCACCCGCCAGAAGGCCCGCTACCACAGGAGTTTCAATTCCAAAATGGTGCGATTACAAGCATGGATCGCCTTTTTTAATTGGGGTTGATAGTATGTTTCAATTCCAAAATGGTGCGATTACAAGTAGTTTGAAGTACGAAATCCATTGCGTTTATTTTTGTTTCAATTCCAAAATGGTGCGATTACAAGCGAACCAATCGACCAACTCCAGCCCGTATTTACGGAGTTTCAATTCCAAAATGGTGCGATTACAAGGCATCAGAAGATTTTACGCCAAAGTGCGAAAGGATGTTTCAATTCCAAAATGGTGCGATTACAAGACTCTTTCGGCAAAGAATTGCGGCATGTCTTCCTGACGTTTCAATTCCAAAATGGTGCGATTACAAGCAAGTACTTCCGGCTCGATGATGAGCAAGCATTCTAGTTTCAATTCCAAAATGGTGCGATTACAAGCGGCGGCGGTGGCGGCGGTGGTGCCAGCACATCCGGGTTTCAATTCCAAAATGGTGCGATTACAAGCGTAATTAACAAGGACGACGACACCCTGTCAAGCCTGTTTCAATTCCAAAATGGTGCGATTACAAGAGGTGAAGCAGAAGTTTCCGAACAGGAGCCTATCAGGTTTCAATTCCAAAATGGTGCGATTACAAGTTTGAGGTCAGTTTCCCTTTTGAGGCGTGTGTCTTTAGTTTCAATTCCAAAATGGTGCGATTACAAGTCACCGTTGCTGTTCCGCTTACAGCAAGGGTTGGTGGTTTCAATTCCAAAATGGTGCGATTACAAGTATGCGATTGGGGAGGTGTATGCCGCCGCCCTGGAGTTTCAATTCCAAAATGGTGCGATTACAAGTTGCTGATTGCGGGCTTGGTAAAACCCTTATTCAAAGTTTCAATTCCAAAATGGTGCGATTACAAGGCTATAAAAAAGACCTTAACGCAGAGCTGGAAACCAGTTTCAATTCCAAAATGGTGCGATTACAAGATCCGGTTTCACGGTTGACATGTATGCGCCAGAAAAGTTTCAATTCCAAAATGGTGCGATTACAAGCTCTGCCTACCCATGTCACCGTGTCCCGCTGAAATAGTTTCAATTCCAAAATGGTGCGATTACAAGACCGCCGCGTTGGCGAGATAAACCTTAACGAAGAATGTTTCAATTCCAAAATGGTGCGATTACAAGTATCCGGGTCGCAACCAATTGAAAACAAGGCAGTTAGTTTCAATTCCAAAATGGTGCGATTACAAGCCGCTATGAAGAAATACCTGCTTTTTGTTTCCGCGTTTCAATTCCAAAATGGTGCGATTACAAGATACCCCTGCCTTTTTTATCGGCGGAGATTTTGCTGTTTCAATTCCAAAATGGTGCGATTACAAGGTCGAAATAATGACGGTTCAAGAATACCGGGATATGGTTTCAATTCCAAAATGGTGCGATTACAAGGCCACCAGAATGACGGTACACGACCCTTCAAAGTCGGTTTCAATTCCAAAATGGTGCGATTACAAGCAAGGCAGATTCCTTGATTACCGCTCCCAAGCCAAGTTTCAATTCCAAAATGGTGCGATTACAAGTTCAATATTCATTTCACACACAAAAACATACTTTAAGTTTCAATTCCAAAATGGTGCGATTACAAGTACGGTCGGCATACTCCCCAATCATAAGATACATTTGTTTCAATTCCAAAATGGTGCGATTACAAGCATGTCACTCGAATCGGCCAAGGAGGCGCAATCCAAGTTTCAATTCCAAAATGGTGCGATTACAAGCATGTTATGCTGGTTTGTGCGGATTGCCAGCGTCCTTGTTTCAATTCCAAAATGGTGCGATTACAAGACTATAGTATGCGACAGGTATAGCGGCATGCATTCGTTTCAATTCCAAAATGGTGCGATTACAAGGTGCGGCCTTTATAGCGTCTTCGTCCCATCCCTTCAGTTTCAATTCCAAAATGGTGCGATTACAAGAGTTGCATGACCTAAGCCCGACGCAATCATGTCGTGGTTTCAATTCCAAAATGGTGCGATTACAAGGCAATTCTTTGCCGAAAGAGTTTTTTGTATAACGCGGTTTCAATTCCAAAATGGTGCGATTACAAGACAAAAACTTATTGATGCTGGTCGCAAGGACTTAGGTTTCAATTCCAAAATGGTGCGATTACAAGTCAGCACATTCGCTCCCGTCTCCCTTGCTTTTTCGGGTTTCAATTCCAAAATGGTGCGATTACAAGGCTGTTAGATTCGTTTGCGCTTTCCCGGTGTCCGTGTTTCAATTCCAAAATGGTGCGATTACAAGAGCACTGACAGGCACGGCGCGGGCGCGTTTGTACCTGTTTCAATTCCAAAATGGTGCGATTACAAGATCACCCAAGATTACGTTTTCGACATAAAAAGTTCTGTTTCAATTCCAAAATGGTGCGATTACAAGCGGCTCCATACAAAGAGCGTTACACGCGCCTTTTTAGTTTCAATTCCAAAATGGTGCGATTACAAGCATGTACCTGGTGGAGGTGCGCGTGAAACAGACAGGTTTCAATTCCAAAATGGTGCGATTACAAGTAGTGGTGGACGTAGGCGTAGATTCATATCTTCCTGGTTTCAATTCCAAAATGGTGCGATTACAAGACCCGGATACTATAGGGCTGATCGATCCATTTCCAGTTTCAATTCCAAAATGGTGCGATTACAAGGGGGCAAAGCGCGGCCAAGCGGGCAAGGAGTATAGAGTTTCAATTCCAAAATGGTGCGATTACAAGAGCACGGCGTTGCGCTCCATGAAAAGTATTTTGATGGTTTCAATTCCAAAATGGTGCGATTACAAGCAGGCAGCGGGGCGGCAAACCAGCTAACATATTGGAGTTTCAATTCCAAAATGGTGCGATTACAAGGTGCTTCTCATCGTCCTCTGTTCTGCTTTCTCTGAAGTTTCAATTCCAAAATGGTGCGATTACAAGGAAACAATGAAAAAGAACGAGTACTACAAATTTAGGTTTCAATTCCAAAATGGTGCGATTACAAGCGCGTCGTTTCTATTCCATGCCCTGAGTGCCGCAAGTTTCAATTCCAAAATGGTGCGATTACAAGTTGGTACGTTTTGAGAAAGCCAAAGCACATTGTCTGGTTTCAATTCCAAAATGGTGCGATTACAAGAGCAAGATTTTCGGTAGGGAATGACTTCACCTATAAGTTTCAATTCCAAAATGGTGCGATTACAAGAAACCGCGCTTGTTCAATACGAAAACGACTTCAACGGTTTCAATTCCAAAATGGTGCGATTACAAGGCCGAGGGTCGCACGGTACAGCTTGACGATATAGGGTTTCAATTCCAAAATGGTGCGATTACAAGAAACCGCGCTTGTTCAATACGAAAACGACTTCAACGGTTTCAATTCCAAAATGGTGCGATTACAAGTGCGAAAGCCCGGGCTTCATCCTTTGCAAATTGTATGTTTCAATTCCAAAATGGTGCGATTACAAGGCGCGTTTTTCACTGTGCAAAGCAAGGTTGATAGCAGTTTCAATTCCAAAATGGTGCGATTACAAGCGGCGCGGTATCAATTGCGGAATTTGACGCGGTTACAGGTTTCAATTCCAAAATGGTGCGATTACAAGCGCGGTATCAATTGCGGAATTTGACGCGGTTACAGGTTTCAATTCCAAAATGGTGCGATTACAAGTCGAAGGTTGAAAAATTGACCGTAACGGCTCCACAGGTTTCAATTCCAAAATGGTGCGATTACAAGACTGGGTGGGCCCGTTATTCCGGGCCTGGACATTGAGTTTCAATTCCAAAATGGTGCGATTACAAGTTTTTCACCCTGGCAGAGCTGCAAAAGGATATTGGAGTTTCAATTCCAAAATGGTGCGATTACAAGAGCCCTCAATATCTAAGAAGTGCTTCGCCTCTTCTTGTTTCAATTCCAAAATGGTGCGATTACAAGTTGACGAAATGGTTGAGGAAAAGAAGATCGTATTTTGTTTCAATTCCAAAATGGTGCGATTACAAGGGGGTGGTTCCCGGTTGAAACACCAAAGCCGCTGTCAGTTTCAATTCCAAAATGGTGCGATTACAAGTGGAAGATTGGGAAAGGGGAGCTTTATGATTTTCTGGTTTCAATTCCAAAATGGTGCGATTACAAGCGGGTGTCACCGGGGCGCAAACGATAAACAAAACAGGTTTCAATTCCAAAATGGTGCGATTACAAGTCGCATGGAAGCGAAGCGGATCAACGGCCACCATGTTTCAATTCCAAAATGGTGCGATTACAAGCGCCGGAACTCCATCCGTTCGCGGTAGTCTTGTATGGTTTCAATTCCAAAATGGTGCGATTACAAGAAGGTTTGTCCTGATGGATGGGACTTTGCAAGGCAGGTTTCAATTCCAAAATGGTGCGATTACAAGTAAAATGAGCGAATCGCTACTGGTAACATTCAACCTGTTTCAATTCCAAAATGGTGCGATTACAAGGCGCAAGGCGTTCGCCGCTTTTCTACATAATAACAAGTTTCAATTCCAAAATGGTGCGATTACAAGTATGCTGAAAGGCGGGTCAGGTCAAAACCCTGATTCTTGTTTCAATTCCAAAATGGTGCGATTACAAGTTCCGGATCAGCCGCTAGGGCGATACTTTGTGAAAGGTTTCAATTCCAAAATGGTGCGATTACAAGTCTCACCGTTTGCCAACATCACACAGAAGTCTACGGTTTCAATTCCAAAATGGTGCGATTACAAGTCCGGGACTTCTCAATATCGTCGCCCGTCCACTTTTGTTTCAATTCCAAAATGGTGCGATTACAAGGCCGCAAGGCATTTCGCATAAGCAGTGGGATGGCGAGTTTCAATTCCAAAATGGTGCGATTACAAGACTCGGGCTGCCTGGCCATGAATGGTGTCCACCCATGTTTCAATTCCAAAATGGTGCGATTACAAGCCAGGCGGCTGCTTTGCGCGAAGGCTGGACAACAGTTTCAATTCCAAAATGGTGCGATTACAAGTTGCGTCTGTTTCATTTGATGGTTGCTTTTATTTTTGTTTCAATTCCAAAATGGTGCGATTACAAGAAGTGCGCCCGCAAGCCCCCGGAGCGGCTCAATAAGGTTTCAATTCCAAAATGGTGCGATTACAAGTACCGGGGATGATGGGTACATTTTCTTATTGATTCAGTTTCAATTCCAAAATGGTGCGATTACAAGGATATTTGTCTCCCGGCTCCAAGCAGTGCAGAGCAGGTTTCAATTCCAAAATGGTGCGATTACAAGTTATGAATTTGTAGCGTAATGGCAGATAAGCGTACAGTTTCAATTCCAAAATGGTGCGATTACAAGACCCTACCATGTGGGAACAATATACTTGTGTGCGATGTTTCAATTCCAAAATGGTGCGATTACAAGCACCGCAAAGATTCAAAACGCGGTGGAGCAAGCCGTGTTTCAATTCCAAAATGGTGCGATTACAAGACATGGTGTTAGGGGAAGAGGCTTGGAGGGAAATCGGTTTCAATTCCAAAATGGTGCGATTACAAGCGCTGAATTGGCCGCCTCTTGGGGTTTTAAAACCTTGTTTCAATTCCAAAATGGTGCGATTACAAGGTTGTCGAATATTTCCATTACCGCTACCAAATATAGGTTTCAATTCCAAAATGGTGCGATTACAAGTATTGCCTCGCGGCACTGTTCTGTTGTTTCAAATTTGTTTCAATTCCAAAATGGTGCGATTACAAGTTCACCAAAAAGACAAAAGACGGAGGGGGTTGGAAGTTTCAATTCCAAAATGGTGCGATTACAAGCAAGGATCACCTCCTTCATAAGGCGCTCTTGAGTTTGTTTCAATTCCAAAATGGTGCGATTACAAGTTCGGCACAGGAAGCGAAACGGCGCGGGCTTATCGAGTTTCAATTCCAAAATGGTGCGATTACAAGCTGTGTTGTGAATATTCTGCTCCGGTGGTGTCCTTTGTTTCAATTCCAAAATGGTGCGATTACAAGACACGAAGAAGCGATTGCGATGCAAGCCAGAGTAAAGTTTCAATTCCAAAATGGTGCGATTACAAGTAGTACCTGACTTTAGCTCTACTTGGCCCGAAACCTGTTTCAATTCCAAAATGGTGCGATTACAAGGGCGTAATTTGAGCCGATACACAGAGGCTATTTTAAGTTTCAATTCCAAAATGGTGCGATTACAAGCCTGCCTTTTACGACCGCTGCATCCGCATATCCCTCGTTTCAATTCCAAAATGGTGCGATTACAAGTGCCAGTATTCCGGTAATGTCCAACCCAACAAGCAAGTTTCAATTCCAAAATGGTGCGATTACAAGGAGCTTTTCTTGCAGCGAAGAAGAGAACCCTTTGGGGTTTCAATTCCAAAATGGTGCGATTACAAGCCGTGTCTACTTCTGGAAAGTGCGTGTACACTATTGGTTTCAATTCCAAAATGGTGCGATTACAAGTCACCGTCGAACGCGCCCCAAAATAATCGCAAATCAGTTTCAATTCCAAAATGGTGCGATTACAAGATAGCCGTTTCTGTGCCGTCGCCCCAGCTATTTACGGTTTCAATTCCAAAATGGTGCGATTACAAGAAATGTCCAGCAAGCAAACCGAAAAAGGTAATCGGAGTTTCAATTCCAAAATGGTGCGATTACAAGGCGGAAAACCGAACTTTGCCGAAGCTGCAAAAACAAGTTTCAATTCCAAAATGGTGCGATTACAAGCCCTCAAATAAAAATATTCAACACGCTGATTATCAATAATTTGAAGCATAGGATTTGAACGATTTTTCATATAAAATGTCGTCGAACCCCAGTAAGGCAAAAATAGCCCTACATCGACGACTTTTTCAAATAAAATTGTCTAAATCGTTCTTTTCTCTGCCGATAATCTGCTTTTCAAGCCACCGCTCCTCCCGGCTTTTAAAAATTATGAGGCTGTCTTCTTTCAAATTCATCATTTCACGGGCCAAATGTTCCAATTCACGCAACTTCACTTCCGTTATTTCCCCCTCGAATACAGAGTTCTGTATCCAATGCAAATATCGACGGCAAAGTTTGAGCATTTTGCCTACCCGCTTTTCTCCAATATCATAAACCAGGACAATATACATGTTCGGGAGCTTTGACTTTAGGTACCCATTCGCATGAGATCACCACCAAATTTTAAAAGGCTTGTAAACTGGTTCAATGCCGAGCAAATACTTGGTTATTTTGTAACATTCCAGGCGGATCAGGTATTTATACGACACTTTTTTGCTCAACGAACGGTGCTGGATGGTTTCACTCAAGCGCTCCTCCAAGGCTTTAAGGTATATCTGTTTCCCGGCATTGTTCAGGAAGCAGCCATTGAGCGCTTTATCAAAATGTTTTGACTGCAACTCCCGCTTGTTCAACAAGGAAAAAATTGTGCGGTCAACCAAAATTGGCTTAAAAACCTCTGCAATATCCAGCGCAAGGGAGTAGCGCCTTGCGCCAGGCTCATGCAAAAAACTAATGGTCGGATTCAACTGCGTATGGTAAATGGCATCCAGCACCTGGGTGTAACAGACCATGTTGCCAAACGAGATCAAGGCATTCAGCTCGTTTCCCGGCGGTTGTTTCATACGGGACTCAAAAGTAAAATCCTGTACAATGAAATCAAAAGCAGCGTAATACGTCTGTCTGCAGTTGCCTTCCAGCCCCATCAGCGCTGGAATATCCTTGGCACCTGCGAGGCTGGTCCGATACTGCTCCAAAGCTTCGATTTGTACCGACAAATCCCGCCCCCTTCCGGCATAATACTTTAGGTTGCGCAGCATATTGGCCGATGCGCCTTCAATAAAGCCGCTTGCAAGATGCTGTCGACGCTTCGGATCGAGATAAGCCCGTGTTTGGGCTACCTGCATTTTGCCCGCTAGCAGGTACTCCTTCGGCTGAAACGACCCGGAATAATGCTCGTAATAATCGAAAAAGTGGACGCTGACATGGTGCTTGCCCAAAAAATTGTAGAGCGCACTGTTGGCGTCCAGGCTGCCAAACACATACAGATGCTCCAGCCCTTCCACCGGGATGAACTTCGCCGGCAACGCTTTGCCCGCATCGTCCACCGGCGTGAACCGCAGGGTATTGTCCTGGCGCGACAGGCGGCCGGGGTTGAATAGATAATAGGTGTCCTTCATGGGCAAGATGGTCGTGGTTTATGAACTTTACTTGGGTGGCGTTTACACCTCATCCATATAGCAGAGGTCGTGATAGGAACACTGCTTACAAAAAGGCTTGTGGATAACAGCAGGGCATTTATCCTGCGCCAGCAATTGCAGCACAGCCTGCTCCCAGCCTGCTATTTCTTGAAGATCAGCCTGTTGCAACGGCGCCACTTGTTCGGTTTTGCGCAGGTCGGGATATTCGATGAGGCCTGAGGCATCGGTGATGCCATGTTGGTAGAGCTTGTAGAGATAATACTGCACTTGCGCACGATGGGCAGTTTGCATCGAACGCCCGCGCTTGGTCTCGTGCACGGTGCGGGTGCGCGGGTCGAAAAAGTCGATTTTTATGCCATCAATTTGGACTTCGACGTATTGGGAAGGGCGACGTGGGTAAGATATTTCGTGCAACAGCCGCCCTTCCAATACATTTTCAGAGAAATGCTCCATCTCTACACCATTGGCGAAAAGCCAGAGTTTGCGATGGCACACTAATAAATAGACGATGTGCGAGGCCGTAATACGGACAGTCTCCGTGCGCATGATTCATTGATTTTCATAATCAAATGCTTGCATCTGCTTGGTCAGATAGTCAGCCGCTTTGTCGAGCGCATCCGCCGAGCCACCCGCCCCAGCGATGTAACCACCACAAGCAGGCGTGATGAACATCTCGGCGCGGGCTGTCTCATCAAGTTTTGCCACGGCTTCTTGCCGTTCGCCGGTGTCCTCTTTCAGTTCGCCGCGAATGGCGTAAGCGATTTGGTTGGCGTTGTCACTGACAGCCACTGCCAGTGTTTCCATGAGGCTGAACGTGCGCGACTGGTTCGAGGTGATGCGCCAGTTGAGCAGGGCGTGCGCCAGCGCGGGGATGATTTCGGCCCGTTTTTCCGCTGGGCAGATCAGGCAAGAGCCAAAGGTATTTCTCCCTTCTTTCCAGCCCATCTCGCGGAGTTTTGCTTCCATATCGAGGTGCAATTCCGGTTCCAACCGATTAAGCGAGACACAAAACAGCGTCCGCAAATCAATGGCCACGTCGGAGACAAACAAACCAGAGGCACGGGTGTGGTCAGGTATCCAGATGCGGTTAGGTAAGTTACGTTTGTTGGTAGTCAGAAAATCGTCCAATTCTTCGCGGCTCAATTCTACGCGCTTGTTGTCCACGAGGCGACTGACTTTGACGACATGGCCCTCCGGGTGCGAGCTGCGATCAAACGTGATGTTTTCTATTTCTCGTTCTAATCCACCCAATCGCGGGTGCAGCGGTCGCATGGCCGAAATCGAAAGTGGGCTACGCCGCTTAATGGTGTAATCGCCGCTTTCCGCTTTCATGTAGCCACCCAACATTTGATCGACAAACGATGGATCGCAAGGCGAGTGAGGCTCTTTTTGTCCGGCTTTGCCTTTCGCGTCAATTTCCCAGTTAAATGTAATGGGCGCGAATGGCACGTTTAGGAAGGTAGTCAATTCTTCCAAAATGCTACGTTTCACCTGTTGTCCACTGGAATAGGCCATTTTAGAACCGAACTGCGGATCACGGTAAAACTTCTGGCCGTCCTGTACCCCAAAAACAGTATGGTCGGCGTGGCGCAAAACGCGCAGATAGATGAAAGGCGATTTTTTCTTTTCCATGGTGTAAAAAGTGGTTTGTGTAGTGAAAAATTAGTTCTGTGGTTGAGCTCCCTGATAGTTGTACTCAAAGCGGATGAGCGTGACAAACAATGGCAGTTGGTCACTCGGCATTTTGACGACTTGCTCCACCGTTTGGCGGAAAGGCTCGGCAGCAGCTGGATAAATCGCAATGATTTCACCGAGTTTGTCTACGAAACTGCGAAGATTGGTGGCTGAACGGACTTCTTCGGAAATCTGGCGATGAGTAGTCTTTCCTTGTTTGGAAACTGCTTCAAACTCATGGAGCAGTTGGGCGATTTGCCCAGCGGATTGAAACAGTTCTGATTTGTTGAGCATGGCGTAAATCCAAAGTTTAATAAGGTGAAACTGTTGATTTGTCTTTTCGTCGGTAATTTTGAAGTCTTTGGTTTTTTTGCCGCCGCGTTGAGGCAAGTATTCGCGGAGTTTGGCGGGTTCGATAGATTTTAAACCGATGGTTCCTTGCTCGCAAGTACGTTTGAAGCCAAAGAGCGGCTCAAGTTCCTGTATCTGCTTGTCCGTCAGTGTGGACTCTTTTTGGTCGAGGAAATAGCGGTCGCGGACTTCAAAAATTTCGTGAATTTCGTGCAGTTTGAGGTTGAGAAAACCCAGTGTGGTATTGGTTGAAGAAAGATTGTAGGCATACACCGTCATGTCGGTTTTTGGGTAGCGGTTGCAGAGCGTCAGCACCAAATTAGGCCAATCTACTCCCGGAATTGCGCGAATTTTGCCTTTTTTCGGGTCAACACGCTCTTCCGTTTTCGGATTAAAATCCAGTGCATCGCCGCCGTCGAGCCAATGTCGTAGCCATTGGCCGTTCCACGTTTCGGCTTGACGGTCTTTTAAGCCAGGCGTTTGTGTCAAAAATTGGCGATAGACGGGCCAGCCATTGAACACCCCGAACAGCATTTCGATTTGGGTGAAGAGCAAATAAAAACCACCGCCTACACCACAAGCCAATGCCTCCCCTATCCACGAAGCATAGATTTCTTCTACCTCTATTTTGCTAGGCATGGTTGTCATTTGGCCGGATGTGGTAGCCGTTGCATCCTCCGCGCCGAAGCCGACAAAAATGGAGGCATTCGGTTTTTTTGTCAGTATGCTGTTGTGCAGGTTCTCGCGCCTGATTTCGGGCTCTGGCTTTCCTGAAGCCTTATCTTTGGCCGAAAGGCTTTGGAAAAATGGTGAGTTTGAGACGTGCAGCAAGTGTTTTTCATCATTGAAAAACAGCGGGAACATCACCTCGTCGAAGAACTGCCGGGCCGACAAGTCGCGGCCTTCGCGGGCATTCCAAGCAGTCAGGAATTTTTTGCCGATATAGCTGGTGTACATGTGTCAGAAAAATTTATTGGGTTCGTGAAGAATAAGTCCGAGTTCGAGGTGTTCAGATTCGGTTTGCGGAACTACGAAGGGCCACGATCCGACTTCCAACTGGACGTATTTCTTGATCTTGCCGCGCAATGCTGAAAGCGACACAGGGATGTCCAATTCAATTCGTTGGGTCCATGTACCCGCCTCGTAAATCATGCGGTCGCTTTCGAGGATGCAGGTGGCCGATTCGATTTCGAGCGCATCCACTATGATGGATTTGGGTCGGTGGGTCAGCTCTTTGATGGTGTGTTGGCCTTCTCGGAAAATCAGGTGTACGTCAATCTCCTTGCTTTCGATAGTTGGGTACACTGTGTCAATTTTGGCCTGTACCTCGCGCTCGGCCAGCACTTCACCGTCAGGTAATTGAGCGAAACTGGCTTTCAAAATCTCGGCTTTATACGGCAGCGCACTACCCTCCGGTTCAAGGACATGCACGGGTTTGTATTTACCAATTGTTTCTGTGTTTCGCACCCGATTGACCCTCCCGAACCGCTGCACAAGGGCATCGAGCGGCGCGCAATCAGTAATCATGCGGTCGAAACTAATGTCAAGGCTTACCTCCACCACTTGCGTGGAAATGACGAGACAGGGCGAAAAATTTATTTTTGATCGGTTGTTGTAGTCGTTGGTCAGTTCGCCTTCAAGACGCATTCGGTCTTTGCGTCGAAAACGACTGTGTATCAGCATCATCGGTACCTCTGGGAATATGTCTTTCCATAAGGCATAACTTGCCTGCGCGCTTTTCACTATGTTATGTACCAGCAGCAACCGTTCGCCATCGGCAAAGGCTTTCCGTAAAATTTCGCGCACTCGCTCCGGGTCGTTTTTTTCCCGATGGATGATGTGACGGTCAAATGTAGCCAATTGCTTGTCGGGCAATTTCACCTCGTACACTTGATCGGGACCGCCCAAAATGTCTAGCATTTGGTTGTACAAAACCGTCGGAATAGTTGCTGTGCCGATGTGGATTCTGCAATTAAGCCGCAGCAAAGCGCGGACGATTTCGCGCACCATTGCCCCCGACCAATCCGAGTAGGTATGGATTTCATCCAAAATCACATCCGTATCGCGCAAATCGAGCATCACGGTCTCGTAGCCCGATGTGCCGAAAATAATAGATGCGATTTGGTGTGGGGTCAACACTTTCACGGCTGCGCCGATGAGCGGCTGCAAGGTTTGTTCAATATGGCTGCCGTCCATTTTCAGCCGTGAGATAGCGTGCAACAAGCGCACGTCTTCGTCTTGAGGCAGGGCCTGCTGAATACGATCGAACATGGCATTGATAGAAGCCTGAAATGGCAGCGTATAAAATACCCGCCCCCGGCAGCGGCGAAGCAAAAAATCGGTTTTGCCCGCGCCAGTTGGGGCAACTACAAGGGTATGCGAGCGAGCGTCATCGGTGCTTGTTTGCGAAAGCGGATAAAGTGGATGCATTCGTTTTTCATCCCGAAACCAGCCCAAATCCGGTGTTTGAAAAGTCCGCTTCAATACCGTCTCCACCTCGTGTGTAAATGCCGAGCCAAAATGGTCAGCCCCGCGCAACAAGCCTTTCAAGAGCGACCAGCCTCTGGGGCGTTTTTCGCAATAATTGATTGCGTATTGCAACGCGGCGTGAGCCTCCTTGAGCGAAATAGAACGCACAGGTAACCCAAAGCGAGTGGCGACTTCCAAGGCCTGCGGCGACCAGTTTTCCCAATCCTGCAAGTGAAAGGCGATGAAATTCCGATCGTTGGTTTTCAAATCCAGAATACCGCGCCCACGCGGATCCTCTTTCGTGGATTTGTGGTGCGCTACTACTAAGTCAATTAGCGCATCCCATTCGTCTTTCGGAAAAATCGGCAAGAAACCCAGCGACGACAGTTCATGACGGTGCGCCACGTTCCGTTCGGCCTCCATTTCCTGCATAGTTTTGGCCTTGCCCGTGTTTCTGATTTTATTTTGAAAATGCGGATGTCCTTTGCCCAAGTCGTGCAGTATCGCACCTTTCCTCGCCAACATCACGTCGAATCCTAAGTCTGCGGCGAATTTTTCAATCGCAAGCACAACGTGTGCCGTGTGCTGGTACAGAGTCAAGGCACCATTTTCTGCGCTTTTGGCAAGCAGTTCGTTCGGTTGCATGGCCAATTACCAGTTTTGATTTTCACGAATGGGGTTTCCAAAAATTCGCAGTTCGCCATACATAGATTCGCCCTTCTCAAAACGGTTGTGGCCAACCTTAAAACCCTTGTCTTGCGTTGTGAAAACCAGTTCAAAGCCAGGGAATTCTTCGGTATCAAATTCGTACTCACTGCGGCACAGTATTTCAGCCTCAGGGAACAACAAATCCTCGTTGCGGCAAAGACAAATGGATTGCTCGGCTGCTCGTTCGGCATCAGTTTGATTGCCAAAAGCGAGGTAAAGCTCCGGTTCGAGCAGGATGCTGCGCAGGATGATGGAGCGTTCTTTTAGGCGGTATTTTTTCTTGTCCGCTGTTTTTGTTACCCAGCCTTTCGACCAAGTGCGCTCTTGCTGCGAGCTCAAACCCGCGTAAGTCAGCCGATGGCGTTGGATTTTGTGAATGACGCCACTCGATCCGTTGAGCAATTCCGGAAAAAGTTTCTTCTCCATTCCTTCCACGATGGAAGGCGTGAGGAACTGCTGCGAAAATGTTTCGCTGTCGCGGACGGCTGTCCACGGTTTGATGTAGCCAAAGGGGCCGGTATATTTGACGATGTACAGCATGAGTAAAGGGTTTTTAAACAAGAGAACCGAAGCCGATGCCAGTAGAATGACCAATACCGACATTCCACGCGAAGGCCAATTGTTCCGGGCTGCCACTGATAGCAACCGGGCAGAAATTCACCCGGTTCTTTATTTTGTTATAATGCATTACTTTGGCTCGTGCACCGGGATAATTGCGGTGAAATTCTACACGTAGCCCCTCGACAGGCAAACCTGCACTGGCGAGTTTGCCTGTCAGCGATTGGGTCAACAACGCGTCTGCTGCGGTTTCCGAAAAGATGCAGTGGTGCTGGGTGCTGTCGGGACGTCGCTGCTTCACCAGCACCGGGCTACCGACTTTGAAAATATGGGCCTGCCCAAAGGCAGGATCCTCCTGCACCATCATCTCTTGTACGGCCAGGTCTTCAGTTATGATAGGGTCACGCAGAATGCCCTGCATCAACTGCTTAACGAATTCAGGATGAAAGGCGCTGATGAACCATCGTGCACCATGCGGAAAGCGCATGCCCTGGTCTTGCACATTTTCACCGCCATTCAGGAGAGAAAAAGAAAACAAGGCCGATTGGCCGTGGTAAGGATTGTCCGGTCCCAGCCATTTGTGAATCGCTCCGGTGAGGCGTTGTTGGTAATTGTAAGAGAAAATATGTCGCGATGGGTTAGTAGTGAGATGTATCCTCATGATTCAATAGGTTGGTACGTGATTCAAAATTATTTTTCTAATCCGTTGGAGATTGAGACTTTTTAGAAAGGTGTGTCAAGGCATCGAACGATAGAACAGGCATTTGTGCATGACAAAAGTTAGAACAAAACAGAAGGGGTCTTCTGCTGGAGACTCGTTTGACTACGATGAGTTTGAAAAGAGGTGATCGGTCGGCTCAATGCCGGGGCTGGCCTGGTTGGGGATTACAGGTTTTACATCCTGGCACTGAAGCGTGATTTTGAATTGCATGACATTTGGTTTGATTGATTACAGGGCAAAGGTCAGCCCCCATTTCCGAACTGACTTCCCCCCCCCTTTACATTTCAAAAATAATTTCACAAGCGCATCCTTTCCACCTCGATTTTCAGATGTTCCCGCAAGGCATCGGGCGCGACGATATCTATGTCCAGGTGATAAAAGCCGAGTATAAAATTGCTAAGCCCCAGAAACTGGCTGTTCACACGGGCCTGAAAATCATAGATATTGGTATCTCTGGTGGGCTCGATGGAACCCTTGGTAAGCGGGTAGCGCTCGGTAAGCTCGTTGTAGGCCCCGACACTCAGCCGCAAATGCACCATCACCTGCTCGTTGCCGACAATACGGAACGGGTCGGTCAACATGATATTATGGTGCCCTTCATGCTGCCACGGGGCATCCAATATTTGCACGCGGGTAAATCGTGAAATCCGAAAATGCCGCACCGCCCGTTTCTCGAGGTCAAAAGCATGGAGCATGTCTTCTGATGGCGCGATGTGAAACGCTTCCACGTTGCGGTCGCTGACCGTGCTGCTGTTGGAAGATCGGTAGCCCTCCAACAGGACTTGTTTTTTCTCTGATTGGGCTTGCAGCAACAAATCTACCTTGCCGAGGTAGGGTTTGCGCAGGTAAGCATGGCCCAACTGCCGAAAATCATACAGGGAGGAAAGCTTTGCTTTTAATTGTGCCTGCCGTTCGGTCGTGGTGGGTATTTGGTCTATTGCCTGATGCAGTAAAACCTGGTCTTCTTTGGAGAAATGAAGCAGGTCTTGCAGCTTTTTAAAAGGCTTCTCAACGACAAATTGATACCTGCCCTTTTGATCCCTTTCCAGCACAAAGCCCGCATTTGCCATGATCTCAAAATCATCCGAGATCGTATCATCACTCATGACAAATCTGGCGGCCAGTTCCTTTTTAGTATAGCGGCCGGGTTGATCTACAATTGCACGGAGGAGTTGCAATATCCTGGCACGGGGTCCGAATTCTATATCTTTTGGCATGAGGGGAAGTTTTAATGGCAATATTACAGCAGAAAATCCAATAAATCGAATACACAACCTACAAAAACACATCCAACCATTTCATTTTTTTTCCTGACATTGCCTCCCACAACCCCAAATCCTAAAACAAAACGAAATGCCATGGCTGGAAAGAAAAAATTATCTGCGGCAAAAAAACCGACAGACAGAACCGAAAACCCCGTTGCCGCCAAACCCGGCATCGACCGCATCACCCGGATCGAGGCCCTGCTTGTCTCCCGGAAACGATGGATCATGGCGGGCCTTTTTCTGCTGTCGGTTGCCGTGAATACCGTTTATTATCAGCAAGCTAAGGATACCCCCTTGCAGTCGATGCACCGCTGGAATAGCAGCGACATGGAGTTTTTTGACCAATCGGCCCGGTACATTGCTGCGGGCCACTGGCTTTTTGACACGGTGCTGCACCCCTACCACGAATGGCACAATGAATACGCAAAGCAATATTTCGAGCAATATCCCGAAACGGCAGCCCCTTATTACGCCCAAAATTTGAACGCCGCAGGCATTGCCGACACCGTGGCTTCCCGGCGTGCCTACATCAATGATATTTTTCAAGGCAAAGTGTACCACCAGGAGCCGTTATACGTGTACCTGATTGCCCTTACCTACCGCATTTTCGGGGTCGATCCTTTTTGGGTTTATGTGTGGCAATTACTGCTGATTGCTGGCACCAATGTGCTCGTTTTTTTGGTCGGGCGGCGCTATTTTGGGTCTTTGACGGGTTTGCTGGCTGCACTAACTGTGATTGTTTCCGGGCCGATCCTGGTTTTTGGCATGACCATTCTACGCACTACACTGACGGCTTTTTTAACCCTTGTGTTGGCCTTTTACTATCAGCGGTTGCTCGACCGAAACAGCCGAAAAAACCAGTTGGCCTTTGGGGCCGTTTCGGGTATTACCTTGTTGAGCCAATCCTATTGCTTGCTTTTTCTGTTGCCGGCGCTTGGCTGGTATGCCTGGCAGAACCGTCGCGATGTAAAAATATGCGCCAGTAGCATGGGCCTTGTGCTGGGCACACTGTTGATAGTCCTGGTTCCATTGTTTGTCCGCAACCTCAAAGTGGGCGCACCCATGGCTTCTATGGCCAGCAATGGTGCCATTACCTATATCCTGTTCAATTCCAGCAACGCCGCCCCCCTGGAACCCAGCTATATGCACTTTCCCTCGACGGTTAAATTGATGCACGATTCCGGTGGCAAGCTTTTGCCTGCTGTCCTCGCTTGCCTGGGTTCTTTTGAAGGTATGGGCAAAATAATGGAATTATATGGGCAGAAAATAGACGGCTTGTTTATGTGGTTTGAGGTACCGAATAACATGAGCTATTACATGTACCGGGAATTTTCACCGCTCTTAAAAGCCTTGCCCGCGCCTTACTGGTTGATTGCCCCTTTGGGAATTTGCGGTTTGTTTTTCGCCTTTTGGCGCTTGAGATGGCAATTTTTTCCGCTTTTTTTGATGATATTGGTAAGTGCGAGCCCCTTGTTCATCAGCAGCAGCCTGGCGCGGTATAGAACTCCTTTTGTCATATTGATGACCTTGCTAGCCGCCTTTTTTGTGGTAGAGCTTTTGAAAAGTTTGCTGACCGCAAAATGGAAAGCTGTAATAGCAGGCTTAGTGCTGATTATGATGACTTGGTACTATACCGACCATATCCGCGACAAAAGATTTCTGCCATTTTTCGCCAACGATATTCTCCCGGTCTATATACTGCACTACCAAGACAGGTTGATCGAGCTTGAAAAAGAGCAGAAGCTTAATGAATACCTAGCGCTTACATCGGAGTTTGTAGGTTATCTACCGGACTATTTCTTTGAGCTCAAAAGCTCACACAGGGCCATCTATTCCAATGAAGCGCAATGCTGCCGCTTGGTCGCAAACCTAATAAAGATGCACGCTTCTATACTGGAAGCTACCGGCAACAAAGCGGAAAGCGCCAAGTACTATGAGCGCATCAATATTTTGACGGGTATTGCGGATGATTTCAACAAACGAACAGGGAAATGATTGAGCTTTCCATCGTAATGCCTTGCCTGAATGAAGAAAGGACTGTGGGTATTTGCATCGAAAAAGCCCTTCGCTTTATGCGTGCCAATGGTATCGCTGGCGAAGTGGTCATTGGCGACAATGGCTCTACGGACGGTAGTGTGTGCATTGCGGAAAGCCTTGGAGCGCGGGTGGCTTCGACGCCCAAAAAAGGCTACGGATTTGCTTTAATGGCGGGCATAAAAGCAGCTCAGGGCCGCTACATCATCATGGGCGATGCCGACGACAGCTACGATTTTTCGGCACTGGGAGAGATGCTGGAAAAATTGCGCGCTGGCCATGACTTGGTGATGGGCAACCGATTCAAAGGGGGCATAAAACCGGGTGCCATGCCTTTTTTGCACCGTTATCTGGGCAATCCAGTGCTTTCGATGCTGGGCAGGCTTTTTTTCAAAATACCAGTACGGGATTTCCACTGCGGCTTGCGCGGCTTTTCAAAAGAGGCTTACAGTCGCTTGAACATGCAGACCGGTGGTATGGAATTCGCTTCGGAACTGGTGGTAAAAGCTTCGTTACAGAAATTTAAAATTGCGGAGGTTCCTGTCATTTTGTACCCCGATGGCCGCGACAGGAAGCCGCATTTGCGCACCTGGTCGGATGGTTGGCGGCACCTGCGTTTTCTGTTGCTGCACAGCCCCGATTGGCTTTTTTTGTACCCGGGGTTGTTTCTGTTGCTAATCGGCATTACAGGTGCAGCCATATTGAGCTTTGGCGACATTCGAATAGAGCATGTAAGGCTGGGCATACATACCCTCTTGTATGCCTATCTTTTTATCATGGTGGGCTTCCATTTTCTGTCATTCTTTATGGTATCGAGGCTATTCGGGATAGACACGCAGCTGTTTCCACAGCCAAAAGAATACCATAAAGTGCGCAAACTCGTCACCTTGGAAACGGGTTTGATTGTTGGATTTATCCTGCTTTTGGCGGGTATATTTTTATCCGCCATCAACATTTATGACTGGAAACAAACGGGCTTCGGTGACTTGGAGCCCAACCACAACCTGCGCTTGTTGTTTCCTTCCATTACCTTTATCCTCATCGGGATAGAAATAATCCTAGCCAGTTTCATCCTGAGTTTCATCAAAATTTCTATCCGGCAAGAGGAGGACTAATGTAAGCATTTGGTAAAAATTAGTTTGAACTAATTTTTACCAAACGTCTTGATTTTCATTGCCTTTTGCTTTTTGCAATTTTGCCCTTTTACTTATGAGCTCTGACATATCAAAACTGGAAAAAAGCCGCTGGGACAAATGGTGGATAAAGCTCCACCAGCGCACTTCTCACAGCACCCGGGTGCGGCAGCTGGCGCGCATCTTCAGCGGCATTATGGAAGATGGAAAAAACGTAAAGGTGAAATGCCTCGACGTGGGTTGTGGCGACATGCAAATAGCGGAGCTGATTGCCGCCGCCAATGCCAAAACGATCTGGACTTGCCTGGATATTTACCCCTTGCCCGAAGACCTGAAATCGCAGGAAAAATGGCAGAAATACCGATCATTTGATGGGCAACACATTCCAACCGAAGACCAATCCTTTGATTATGTGCTGCTCTGCGATGTGCTGCACCACAGCCTCGATCCCGCGCTAGTGTTGCGCGAATGCGCCCGCGTGGGCAAGAAAATCATCGTAAAAGACCATTACCAGTACGGCTACTTTTCAAACCTGATTTTGAAATGGATGGATCGCTTCGGCAACCAGGCTTATGGGGTGCATATCCCCGGGAAGTATTTTTCGGTGGATGGTTTTGCGGCGCTTTGCCGGAAATGCGGGCTGGAGATTGTGCAGCAGAAGGCTGGGATTCAGTTGTACGGGCATTTGCCGGTGCTGCGGCGGGTGTTGCGGAAGGAATGGCAGTTTTGGGCGGTGCTGGAAAATCAAGACGCCACATCAAAACTCAAATAAAACACCGTCCCCTCCCCTTCTTTGGATTCAACATCTATTGTGCCTCCATGTGACTGCACAATATTCAACGTAGCCGCAAGTCCCAAGCCCATACCGCTTGATTTGGAAGTGAAATAGGGTTCGAACAGGCGGTCGACAAAAGCAGGGCTGATGCCGCAGCCATTGTCTGTTATGGATACCATAAGTTTTTGAGCGGCTCTTTCTGTGCTTATTTGGAGGATGCCCTTCGTTTCATCCATGGCTTCCACGGCATTCACCACAATATTGGTCAATGCAATTTGCATCTTTTCCGCATCGATCAAGACCATATCATTGTCATTCGAATAGCTGGTAGCCAACTTTATTTTCTTGAGCGCAAGCCGGTCTTTAGCCTCTTCCAGTGTTTGTCGCAGTATTTCCTGCATGGAACAGGGCTTCAGATTCAGTGCCGTTGGTTTGGAGGAATCGAGCAGTTGGGTGACCAAATTATCGATCCGCTTGGCATTCCGTTTTATGATGTCCAAGTAGTCCTTAAAATCATTGTTTTCTGGCAGCTCAGCGTAGAAGCCTTCCAGGGCGAGGCCGATATTGGTTAGCGGGTTGCGCACTTCATGGGCCAACATGAGCATGAACCGACGCGTAGCTTCCATTTTTTCTGAAAGCATGGTGGCCCGTTCTTCGCGGATTTTTGCCGTCAGGTCGTGCAACACTCCCTGGCAATAGCGTTTGCCATGACGATCCGATTGCATGGTCGCGAACAAAGTACAAATACGCCTTTCATTGTTTTTGGTGCGCAATTCAATTTTCTTTCCTGAAATTTCGTTGTCTTTTGCCAAGGCTCTTTCAATGCTCTCCCCCTCTTCTTTATTGGCGAATATATCCGTGCTTTTCATTTGAAGGAGCTCATGCACTTCAAAGCCAGTAAGGCTAACCGCTGAATTACTCACGCTCATCAGCCTGCCGGACTCATCGGCAATGAATATCATGTCCTGGGATTTCTCGAATACCGTGCGGAATTTGACTTCGTTTTCCTTTGCCACCTTGATCATGGCTGCCTGGGCCAGGGAATAACGTATGCTCCGTTCCAGTCCATCAGCGCTAAGGCTGCCTTTAAGCAGGAAGTCGAAGGCACCCAATTCTGTCGCCGCTTCATCTACCTCCTGATTGTTCACGCCAGTCAACAAGATCATCGGTTCCTCGCATTGTGCTTTTATTGCTTCGCGAATGAGGGAAAGACCGTTGTTAGAACCCAGAAAGTAGTCGATGATGTACACATCGTGTGCGCGCTTTTTTATCTGCTCCAGCCCTAATTGATAGCTTGAAGCCCAAGCCACTTCAAATTGACTCCCAGGGATGTCGCGCAAGCTATGGGAGGTCAGTAAAAAGTCGTCTTCATCATCGTCCACGATTAGTACGCGGATCCTTTTGTCCTTGCTCATATTAGGTATTATTTATTGTTCATGGGCAGTGAAACCAGTTCAAACCAAAAGCTGTTGAGTTGAGCAATCACCGTCACCAGCCCTTTAAAGGACACTGGTTTGGTGATAAAGCAATTTACCCCGAGATTATAGCTGCGCAACACATCTTCCTCAGCTTGTGAGGTGGAAAATATCGAAACGGGTATTGATTTCAGGTTATCATCTTTTTTTATTGCCTTTAGGGCTTCCCGGCCGTCCATGCGCGGCATGTTCAGGTCGAGAAGGATGAGCCCGGGCCTGGGGCAGCTTTCCTGGTCGGTATAGGCACCCCGACGGTTTAAATAGTCCAGCAGTTCCACCCCGTCTTTTACAAAGAATAAGTCGTTTGGTACTTGAAGTTCTTCAAAAGCTTCTCTGGTCATAAGCCGATCGTCCTCATCGTCGTCTGCAATTAAGATCACTAAATTCTTGTCGTTTTTCATAAAATGGATTTTAGCTTAACCTTTCACAATGTACTTACAGTACTGAAATAATGATCAGCTTTTTTTCGCGTCTCGTTGAATTGGCGCGTTGCGAGCACAATGTGAAAAGTTGCGCCATTGCCCAGAGATGATTCCGCCCAGATGATTCCGCCGTGGTTTTGTGCCACTTTTTTACAAATTGCCAATCCAATACCTGTTCCCTCATATTCGGAACGCCCGTGCAGGCGTTTGAACGGTGTAAAGATCATTTCGGCATAGTCACTTTCAAAGCCAATCCCATTGTCTTCAATTTGAATGTGTACATAATCTTGTGTTAGGTCTAAGCCATATTCTTGTTTTTGCGCGTCTGACAATATTTCATTTTTTATTTGGATAACGGCGGATTTGTTTTCTTTTGTAAATTTTAAGGAGTTGGTTGCGAAGTTTAAAAACAATTGGTGCATCTGGGTTGGTATGGCATCGATGGTTGGCAAGGGCGTGTGGTTGATGACCGCTGATTTTTGCGCCATGGTTATTTCCAAATCCGTGATGACGTTTAAGAGGATGTCATTCAGGTTGGTGGGCTTGAAATACCCTTCATCGCGTTTGGTGCGCGAGAGGGCTAACAGGTTTTCAATGAGCATGCGCATCCTGCTTGTTGCATCGATAATGCGGTTTAAATAAAGTGCACAATCAGCGTGCAGACTTTCGCCGAATTTGTCTTTCAATCGCTCGCTGAACGTAGTGATTTTTCGAAGCGGTTCTTGCAAGTCATGTGATGCTACATAAGCAAACTCTTCCATTTCATTGTAGGAGTTGGCGAGCTCTGTAATTTTGGTCTCCAGGCTTTTCTGGATGTTCTTCATTTTGGTGATATTGGCCGTAGAGCCTATGGCGAGGGCTGGTTTGCCATCTTTCCAGTTGATGACACGGGTGCGTGTGATGACATGCACCGTTTTCCCTGTGTAGGTGACCAACGTGATTTCCAACGGCTCTGGCTGCTCTGGCCCGGTGAGTGTTTCAATTCCGTACACCATATCGTTGGCGAGGTCTTTGTATGCTGGCGCCAAATGGTTGAAATACTGTTCCATGGGCATCCAATCATGGTTCCGCATAGCGACTGGGTATTCCAGCATGTCCCAAAAACCGTCAGACCATTTTACTTTGTTTTTCAGCATATCCCATTCCCAGGCGCCAAAAGCAAAAGATACTTCTGCTGCGCGCGCCACTACTTCCAATTCCAGGGCGCGCGCTTCCAGCATTACCTTTTCAGTTATATCCTCTGATACACAAAAATACTCCGACGGAGTACCATCTTCATGGTGTTTGAATACGGAGACCGAGGTTTCCAGGTAAACAATATTGCCTTCTTTCGCTTTGAGCTTCACCTTTAACTTAATGGCTTCTTCGTTTTTGAGAAAAGGTAGCCGTTGACCAACTTCCAACATACTTTGAATGTCTCCTTCGTCCATCATATCCATCCATCCGCCTTCCATCTCCTGCAAGTTGTCCAGATCAAGTCCTAAAAATTCGGTGACTTTGCGGTTGGCATACAACAACATGAAATTGGATGCCTTGATGATAAAAACCAGATAGGGCATGTCCTGGCTGATTTTTCGAAAGATGCCCATTCCAATTTCTTGAGGGCTGTACTCCGGTGATTTGAAATAATCTTTTGAATACATGGCACACAATTTCTAGATTAAATATTATAGTATTTTATTTTATTGTACAGGGTTTTCCTATCGATATTTAGCAATTCAGCTGCTTTGCTTTTGTTGAAATTCGTTTGGCGCAAGGCATTCAGGATGACTTCACTTTCCGCTTCAATGGCCGCATTTTTCAGGCTTACCGGCATTTTTGAATGTTCGACCGCAGTTGGTATCGCAGCCCCTGGCGTGATCTGCTCCTGTGCTTGGTCACTGATCTCTGTAAACAGCAATTTTTCGTGGTTTACGATTTCAAAGGGCAGGTGTTTGGAATGTATTAATTCGCTGTTACACAATAGGGTTGCCCTTTTGAGCACGTTTTTCAATTCCCGCAAATTGCCGTACCAAGGGTAAACGCCAAACAAATCCGCTACACCTTGGGAAAAACCTGCCACATTTTTGCCCAATTCAGCGTTTATTTGCTCCAGAAAGTAGGCTGCAAACATCATAATGTCTGGCCCGCGCTCGCGCAAGGGCGGCACATCAATACTGAATTCGTTGAAGCGGTGGTAGAGGTCTTCGCGAAATTTTCCGTTGCGGCTGGTGTCCCACAGCTTTTCGTTGCTGGCGATGATGATGCGCACATCGATATCGATTTGTTTGCTGCCACCAATGCGGCGCAATTGGCGCTCCTGCACTACCCGCAGCAGGGAGACTTGCACATCATAAGATAAATTGGATACTTCATCCAGAAAAAGCGTGCCGCCGTTGGCGCGTTCGAAGTGGCCGATTTTTTGTTCAATAGCGCCTGTGAACGCGCCTTTTTCGTGTCCGAACAGTTCGCTGCCCGCGAGTTGCGGCGAAATGGCACCACAATCCATGGCGAGGAAAGGCTGCTTCGCCCGATTGCTCAAGCGGTGTATCTCACTGGCAACTCCTTCTTTCCCCGACCCGCTTTCGCCGTAAATGATGACGCTGTAACTGGTCGGGGCAACAAGTTGAATCTGTTTTTTGAGGTTTTGGGATACGGCGCTATCCCCAAAAATATACCCGTGCTGGGGTTTTGTGTTGCGCTGACGAGCAGCTTTAGCAGGCACTGGCAGACCTTCGCCGGGCAACACGTTTGTAGTTTCAGCTGTT
>Ga0105055_10000564_pt1 | contig 57880 bp, 61 predicted proteins | sample BON03_FD_78090 | JGI IMG/M metagenome (GOLD analysis project Ga0105055, IMG submission 78090) | Freshwater microbial communities from Lake Bonney liftoff mats and glacier meltwater in Antarctica - BON-03 | ecosystem: Environmental > Aquatic > Freshwater > Ice > Glacier meltwater | place: Lake... | reverse complement strand
CTCTGACGGATAGTGCCGTCAGAGTCGGACCACTATCTTGATTTTGTGGAGCGGTTCACCAAACGCTTGGATAGCAAGCGTTTGGATCGCACCACTAGGCGAACCCTCAGAACGGCTCTTCAAGCCGCTTGGCCAGGTCTTCGACATTCTCGGGCGGCCAGCCGGACACCGTCATGCCCAAGGCGAGGCCCATGGAGGACAGCACCTCCTTGATCTCGTTGAGCGATTTGCGGCCGAAGTTCGGCGTGCGCAGCATCTCCTGCTCGGATTTCTGCACAAGGTCGCCGATATAGACGATGTTGTCGTTCTTCAGGCAGTTTGCGCTGCGCACCGACAGCTCAAGCTCGTCCACCTTGCGCAGCAGGTTGCGGTTGAACGGCAGGTCGTCCTGCGGCTCCTCCGTGCGGGCGGCCTGCGGCTCGTCGAAGTTGATGAACAGCTGCAGCTGGTCCTGCAGAATGCGCGCGGCCAGGGCCACCGCATCCTCGGGACCGACCGCGCCATTGGTCTCAACCGTCAGCAGCAGCTTGTCGTAGTCGGTGATCTGGCCGAGGCGGGTGGGCTCCACGCGATAGGACACGCGGCGCACCGGCGAATAGATCGCATCGACCGGGATCAGGCCGATCGGTGCATCCTCGGGGCGGTTGGCCGAGGCGGGAACGTAGCCCTTGCCGAGCTGGACGGTAAACTCCATGCCGAGCTTCACGCCGTCATCGAGGGTGCAGATGACCAGTTCGGGGTTCATCACCTCGATGTCATGGCCGGTCTGGATCTGGCCGGCCTTCACCTCGCCGGGACCGGTGGCGGTCAGCATCATGCGCTTCGGGCCCTCGCCATGCATGCGAAGGGCGAGCTGCTTGATGTTCAGGACGATGTCGGTCACGTCCTCGCGCACACCGGCGATGCTGCTGAATTCGTGCAGCACGCCGTCGATCTGCACGGCGGTGACGGCCGCGCCCTGCAGCGACGACAGCAGGATGCGGCGGATGGCATTGCCCAGCGTCATGCCGAAGCCGCGCTCGAGCGGCTCGGCCACGACGGTGGCGACGCGGGTGGGATCGGAGCCGAACTCAACCGCCAGCTTTTCCGGCTTGATCAGCGACTGCCAGTTCTTCTGCAAGACGACGCTCAGTCTCATGGAATTCTGCCCTGCGCGGTGGAACCCGCAATAGAGGGGGGCAGTGCCGCGGCCCGAGAACCGGAAGGCACCGCTTGTCTCAGGCGAAGCGACCCGAACTCAGACGCGACGACGCTTGCGGGGGCGGCAGCCGTTATGCGGAATCGGGGTCATGTCGCGGATGGCGCTGATCGAGAAGCCGACGGCCTGCAACGCGCGCAGGGCGCTCTCGCGGCCCGAGCCGGGACCCGACACTTCGATCTCCAACGTCTCCATACCGTGCTCGCGGGCCTTCTTGCCGGCATCCTCGGCGGCGACCTGGGCCGCATAGGGCGTGGACTTGCGGCTGCCCTTGAAGCCCTGGCTGCCCGCCGACGACCAGGCGATGGCGTTGCCTTGCGCGTCAGTGATGGTGATCATGGTGTTGTTGAAGGTCGCAGCCACGTGGGCGACGCCCGATGTGATATTCTTGCGTTCCTTCTTGCGGGTGCGCGCAGCGGAGGCTGGCTTGGCCATCTGAGGTGATCCTGTCCAAACGTTGGGCGGCTGACGCATCCACCGGAGGTGGAAGACGCGCCGCCGCGGTAGCGGTGTGGCGACGGGCGAGGCGGCGGACTGGCCGCTACTTCGTCACCTTCTTCTTGCCGGCAATTGCCACTGCCTTGCCCTTGCGGGTGCGCGCGTTGGTGTGGGTGCGCTGGCCACGAACCGGCAGGCCGCGGCGATGGCGCAGGCCGCGATAGCAACCCAGGTCCATCAGCCGCTTTATGTTCATCGCCACTTCACGCCGCAGGTCACCCTCGACGCGGTAGTCACGATCCACGATCTCGCGGATGCGCAGCACTTCCTCGTCGGAAAGCTGGTTGACGCGCCGATCGTCGGGAATGCCCAGCTTGGTGCAGATGTCCTGCGCCTTGGCGGGGCCAATGCCGAAGATATAGCGAAGGCTGATAGTGACCCGCTTGTTGGTCGGGATATTCACGCCGGCAATACGCGCCACGCAGTTAACTCCTTCAACATCGGGATTGCACCCGATTGGCCTGACGGCCTTGGCAATTGACAGGCGACACCCTGCAACAATGGGGAGCGCTGCGCCCCGTCCAACGTGATGCCGATGTCGCAAACAAAACGGCTGGCCACCCGAGGAAGGGGCTGCCAAGGGCGCGCACTATAGCGACGGCCCTTGCGGAGTCAACGCGAGCAGATCAAATCCTCGCGATCTGCCGTAGATTGTCTATGTCATGCGGCACTGATCTTCGCCCCGGGACGGGAGCCGAGCAAGGCGACGAGCTGTTCGGTGACCACATCGACGTCGACCATGCCGTCAACAGCGTAGAGCCGATCACGCTGGGCGTAGTGCGGGAGGATCGGCGCCGTCTGCTGGTGGTAGGCGGCAAGGCGCGCGCCAACGGTCTCTCGGTTGTCGTCGGCCCGGCGGGTGAACTCTGTGCCGCCACACTTGTCGCACACCCCTGCGATGCTGGGAGGTTGAAGCGTGTCGTTGTAACCGGCGCCGCAGGACGCGCAGGTGAAGCGGCCGGCGATGCGCTCGACGAGCGCCGCATCGTCGACCTTCAATTCGATCACCGCATCCAGCGGCATTGCCTTCTCCGCCAGCATCTCATCCAGCGCAAGCGCCTGCGGCACAGTGCGGGGGAAGCCATCGAGGATGAAGCCACGCGCGCAATCGGGCCGGTCGATGCGTGCGGCGAGCATCCGGATGAGGATCTCGTCCGACACCAGCCCGCCCGCGGCCATGATTACCTTGGCCTGCTCGCCTACTTCGGAGCCTGCACTTACTTCGGCGCGGAGCATGTCGCCGGTGGAGATCTGCACGATGCCATAGCGCTCTTGCAGCCGTTTCGCCTGGGTACCCTTTCCGGCCCCCGGGGGACCCAGCAGGATGAGATTCACCGGCCCCTTCCTTTCACCCGCGCCTTCTTGATCAGGCCTTCATATTGATGGGCGAGCAGATGCGACTGGATCTGCGTCACGGTGTCCATGGTCACCGAGACGATGATCAGCACGCTGGTGCCGCCGAAGTAGAAGGGAACGTTGTACTGGCTGATCAGCACCTCCGGCAGCAGGCAGATCAATGTCAAGTAGATCGCGCCGATTGTTGTGAGGCGGGTGAGAATGGTGTCGAAATAGTTGGCCGTGGCCGTACCCGGGCGAATGCCGGGGATGAACCCGCCATGCTTCTTCAGGTTATCCGCCGTCTCCTCCGGATTGAACACCACCGCCGTGTAGAAATATGCGAAGAAGATGATCATCCCGGCGTAGGCGAGCATGTAGAGCGGCGTGCCATGCGCCAGCGCTGTGCCGATGGTGTTGAGGATGCCCGGCTCATCCGCGGCACTCGAGAAGCCCGAGATGGTGGCGGGCACCAGCAAGATCGAGCTGGCGAAGATCGGCGGAATGACGCCGGCGGTGTTGATCTTGAGCGGCATGTGGGTGGAGTCACCGCCGAACATCCGGTTGCCGACCTGGCGCTTCGGATATTGGATTACGACGCGCCGTTGCGCCCGCTCCACGAACACAATGAACATGATCACGGCGGCTGCAATGACCAGGAAAGCCACGATGAACAGCGGGCTCAGCGCGCCGGTGCGGCCGAGTTCGAACAACGAGGCAAGCGCACTTGGAACATTGGCCACGATGCCGGCCATGATGATCAGGCTGATGCCGTTGCCGATGCCGCGGGCAGTGATCTGCTCGCCGAGCCACATCAGGAACATCGTGCCGCCCACCAGCGACACAACGCAGGACAGCCGGAAGAACACGCCCGGGTCGATCACCGCGGCGCCGAAGCTGCCGCGCATGCCCTCGAGCCCCACCGCAATACCGTATGACTGCACCACTGCTATCAGCACCGTCAGATAACGGGTGTACTGGTTGATCTTCTTGCGGCCCTGCTCGCCCTCCTTCTTGAGGGTTTCCAGCGTGGGCACGGCCGCCGTCATCAACTGCATGATGATGCTGGCGCTGATGTAGGGCATGATGTTCAGCGCAAAGACGGTCATTCGGCCCAGCGCGCCGCCGCTGAACATGTCGAACATGCCGAGGATGCCGCTGCCGTGCTGGGCCAGCATCTCGCCCATCACGGACGCGTCGACCCCCGGCACGGGGATATAGGTGCCGATCCGGTAGACGATCAGCGCCCCGAGCGTGAACCAGATCCGCTTCTTGAGCTCAGTCGCCTTGGAGAAAGTCGCGAAGTTCAGGTTTGCCGCGAGCTGTTCGGCCGCCGACGCCATAGCTGTATTCCCCATCATGCCAACGGCGCCAGCGGTTCGACCCGAGGCGCCGTTGTGCACTACATAGCGCGCCGCCCCGGTTGGCGGAAGCCTGCCGCCGCGCCCGGATTCAGGCGGCGGCGGGTCCGGCTTTCGCCACCGTGGTGGTGACGGTGCCGCCCGCGGCTTCAACCGCGGCTATGGCAGCGGCGGAGGCGCCCGAGACGGTGATATTCACGGCGCGGCTGATCTCGCCATCGGCCAGCAGCCGCACGCCCACCACCTTGCTGCCGCGAACCAGGCCGGCATCGGCCAACACCGCTTCGGTAATGGGCTGCGCGGCGTCGATCCGACCGGCGTCGATCGCACCGGCGAGGGCGCCAAGGTTAACAGGAGCATATTCCTTGCGGAAGATGTTCTTGAAACCGCGCTTCGGCAGGCGCCGATAAATCGGCAGCTGGCCACCCTCGAAGCCGTTCAGCGAAACGCCTTCGCGCGCCTTCTGGCCCTTCACGCCCCTGCCGGAGGTCTTGCCCTTTCCGGAACCAATGCCGCGGCCGAGGCGCTTGAACTTGAGGCGCGAACCGGGGTTGTCGCGGAGTTCATTGAGATTCATAGCGATTTCCTTCGATCCCGAACGCGGTTCAGGACTCGTCCACCTTCACCAGGTGGGCCACCTTGCGGATCATGCCGCGCACCGAGGGGGTATCCTCGAGTTCGCGCGAGCGGCGGATCTTGTTCAGGCCGAGGCCAATCAGGGTCTCCTTCTGACCGGGCTTACGCCCCGCCACGGAGGCGATCTGGGTCACCTTGACCGTCTTTTTGCCGGCATCAGACATCAGTTGCCTCCTGCGCCGGCGCATCGCGCTTGCCGAGAAGGTCGGAGACCTTTTTGCCGCGACGCTGCGCCACCGAGCGCGGGCTGGCGCAACGCTGCAGGGCATCGAAGGTCGCCTTGACCATGTTGTGTGGATTGCGGCTGCCCAGGCTCTTGGCCACAACGTCACCGATGCCAAGCGTCTCGAACACCGCGCGCATCGGGCCACCCGCAATGATCCCAGTGCCGGCCGACGCACTGCGTAGCACGACCTCGCCCGCGCCGTAACGGCCCTGGGCATCGTGATGCAGTGTGCGGCCTTCCTTCATCGGCACCCTGATCATGCCGCGCTTGGCCCGCTCGGTTGCCTTGCGGATTGCCTCCGGTACCTCGCGCGCCTTGCCTGCGCCGTAGCCAACGCGACCCTTCTGGTCACCCACCACCACGAGCGCTGCGAAGGCGAACCGACGACCACCCTTCACCACCTTGGCCACACGGTTGATCGTGACCAGCTTGTCGATCAGATCGTCGCCGCCCTCGCCGCCGCGATCGCGATCACGGCCGCCGCGGCCGCCACCATCCCTCGGTTCACGTGCCATGCTTATGTTCCTAGAAGGCCAGGCCGCCCTCTCGGGCGGCTTCGGCCAGCGCCTTGACGCGACCGTGATACAGATAGGAGCCGCGGTCGAAGACCACTTGGCTCACGCCGGCCGCCAGTGCCCGCTCGGCCACCAGCTTGCCCACGGCCGCAGCCGCATCCTTGTCCGCTCCGGTCTTGAGCTGCTCCCGTAACTGGCGATCGATGCTGGATGCCGCAGCCACCGTGCGGCCGGCACCGTCGTCGATCACCTGGGCATAAATGTGCTTGCCCGAACGGAACACCGACAGACGCGGTCGGCCAATTGCCTTGCGGCGCAGCTGGAAGCGCAGGCGGATGCGCCGGCGCTGCTGCAGTTCCTTGGTATCGCTCATGGGTTGGTCCTGCTGACGCTGCCGCTCACTTCTTCTTACCTTCCTTGCGCCGGATGGCCTCGCCCTCGAACTTCACACCTTTTCCCTTATAGGGCTCGGGCGGACGCCAGGCGCGGATCTCGGCGCATACCTGGCCGACGAGGCGCTTGTCCACGCCTTCCACCTTGATGGCGGTCGGCCGCTCGCAGGTCACCTTGATGCCGGGAGGGATCGCATACACGACATCGTGGGAGAAGCCGAGGTTGATCACCAGGTTGGCCCCATTGACCGCGGCACGATAGCCGGTGCCGGTGATCTCCATCGACTTCGAGAAGCCGGTGGACACGCCCTTCAGCATATTGGCGACGTTGGCACGCGTTGTTCCCCACATCATGCGGGCGGGGGCCGAATTGCCGCGCGGCGTCACCGTGACGCGGTTGTCGGCCACCTCGGCCTCGACATTGTCGGTCAGCTCCAGCTTCAGTTCGCCCAGCCTGCCCTTGGCGCTGAGCATCCGGCCGGCCAAGGCCACCTGCACGCCGGCGGGAATCTCGACCGGATACTTGCCTACTCGTGACATGGTACCGCCCTCCTCAGAACACGCGGCACAGGACTTCGCCGCCAACATTGGCAGCGCGCGCCTCGGCATCGCTCAGCACCCCGCGGGGGGTGGAGAGGATGGAGACGCCAAGTCCGGCATACACGCGCGGGAGTTCCTGGATCTTGGAGTAGACCCGCCGTCCTGGCTTGGACACGCGGGTAATCTCCTTGATGACAGGCTCGCCCTCGTTGTATTTCAGTTCGATACGCAGCTGTGCGATGCCTGGGCGCAGTTCTTCGGCGGAGAAGCCGCGAATGAAGCCCTCGCGCTTCAGGGCGTCGAGCACGTTGGCCCGCAGCTTGGACGCAGGAGCCACGCATGCGGCATGGCGGGCACGCTGCGCATTGCGGATGCGGGTGAGCATGTCACCCAACGGATCGGACATTGACATCGGCGGTCTCCTACCAGCTCGCCTTGACCATGCCCGGGATCTGCCCCGCGCTGGCCAAGTCGCGCAGCGCGATGCGGCTGATCTTGAACTTGCGGTAGTTCGCCCGCGCGCGGCCGGTAAGGGCGCAGCGAAGCACGTAGCGAACCGCTGCGCCGTTGCGCGGCAGGGCTGCCAGCTTCATGGTCGCGTCGAAGCGATCTTCCACAGGCAAAGTGCGATCCATGACGATCGACTTCAGCGCGGCCCGCTTCTGCTTGTCACGACCGGCCATCCGTTCGCGCTTCGCGTTGCGGTTGACCTGGGACGTCTTGGCCATCCTATCTAACCCTCCGGAACCTGCCGGCATGCAACCGGCGGTATTCCAACTCGTAGGCGTTAAGTTCGTAGTCGGTTCGTCGTAGCCCTCAACAACCGATCAGGCCGCGAAGGGAATGTCGAACTTCTTGAGCAGCGACTTCGCCTCGGCGTCGGTCTTGGCCGTGGTCACGAACACGATGTCCATGCCGCGCACTTCGTCGACCCTGTCGTAGACGATCTCGGGGAACACGATCTGCTCCTTCAGGCCCATGGCGAAGTTGCCGCGACCATCAAAGCCCTTGGTGGCGCCGATGCCGCGGAAGTCGCGCACGCGCGGCAGCGCGATCGTCACCAGGCGGTCAAGGAACTCGTACATCCGGGTCTTGCGCAGCGTGACCTTGCAGCCAATCGGCAGACCCTTGCGGATCTTGAAACCCGCGATCGCCTTCTTGGCCACGGTCTTGACCGGCTTTTGGCCACTGATCAACGCGAGCTCGGACACCGCGGCGTCGAGCTTCTTCTGGTCGGCGGCTGCTTCGCCGACGCCCATGTTGATCACGATCTTCTCGAGTTTGGGCACCTGCATCGGGTTCTTGTAGCCGAACTCCGCGAGCATTGCCGCACGGACCTCGTCCACATAGCGTTGCTGCATGCGTGGCATCTCGCCCGTGCCGGCCGAGGCATCGGCAACGGCGGCGTAGGTGACCTCTCCGCGCGCCGCGCGCGCCTCGCTCTTGGTCGGCGGCGCGGCGCCGCGGCCACCACCGCCCGCCGACTTCGCACCACCCTTGGCACCGCCCTTGACACCAGGCTTGCCACCGCCCTTGGCGCCGGACTTCTTCTTGTCGCTCACCGCCGCCTCCTCAACTCTCGATCACGTTGCCGGTAGCCTTGGCAACTCGCACCTTGCGGCCATCCTCAAGCACCCGGAACCCGACCTTGGTTGGGTTGTCCGTCTTGGGATCGACCAGCTTCAGGTTGGACAGATGGATGCTTGCCTCGACCGTGACGATGCCGCCAGGGCTGCCCATGCCGGTCGGCTTGGTGTGCTTCTTGGCAACATTGACACCTTGCACCACGGCGCGGTTATCCGACGGCAGCACCCGCAGCACTTCCCCACGCTTGCCACGGTCGGCGCCGCTGATGACCAGGACGTTGTCGCCCTTGCGAATGCGCGCGGCCATTATAGAACCTCCGGAGCCAGCGAGATGATCTTCATGAACTTCTTGGCGCGCAACTCGCGCACCACTGGCCCGAAGATGCGGGTGCCGATCGGCTCCTGCTGCTTGTTGATCAGCACCGCCGCGTTGCGGTCGAAGCGGATCGCGCTGCCGTCTGCCCGCCGCACGGGAAAGCTGGTCCGCACGATCACCGCCTGATGCACGTCGCCCTTCTTCACCTTGCCACGCGGAATGGCGTCCTTCACCGACACCACGATGACATCGCCGACCGACGCCGTCTTGCGCTTCGACCCGCCGAGCACCTTGATGCACTGAACGCGCCGGGCGCCCGAGTTGTCGGCAACTTCGAGATTGGATTCGACCGAGATCATTTATCGCTCCTCAGCCGGCCGTTGCGACGTCTGCGGTGGGCGACATAGCGCCGGCCGCATCAACGGTCTCGGCGACACGTTGCCCGTTGCGCTCGACCACCAGCCAAGTCTTGCGCTTGCTGATTGGCCGGCACTCCTCGATACGAACCAGATCACCAACCTTGCATTGGTTGTCGTTGTCGTGCGCCGCATAGTTCTTCGAACGGCGAATGAACTTCTTGTACAGCGGGTGCATCACGCGACGATCAACAAGAACCGTCACGGTCTTGTCCATCTTGTCGCTGGTTACCCGTCCCGTCAGGACGCGCCTGGGCATCGCCCCTACTCCTCTACGACTGCGCCGCGGGCTTGGAAGCCACGCGTTTTTGCTCTGTCATGATTGTCTTGACCCGCGCGATATCGCGGCGAACCGCCTTCACGCGGCCCACGCCCTCGGTCTGGCCCGTCGCCTTCTGGAAGCGCAGGTTGAACTGCTCCTTGCGCAGGTCCAGCAGTTGGGATGCGAGCTGGTCGGCGGACTTGCTCCGGATATCGGCCGGCTTGGTCTGCTTGGCCATCTCACGCGTCCCCGATACGGGTGATGAACTTGGTCTTGATCGGCAGCTTGGCAGCGCCGAGCGTCAGCGCCTCCTTGGCCAATTCAGGTGCCACGCCATCGATCTCGAACATGATGCGGCCCGGCTTGACCCGGCACACCCAAAACTCCGGCGAACCCTTGCCCGAGCCCATGCGAACTTCGGCCGGCTTCTGCGACACCGGAACATCCGGAAAGATGCGAATCCACACGCGGCCGGCACGGCGCATGGCGCGCGTGATCGCACGACGGGCCGACTCGATCTGCCGCGCGGTGACCCGCTCCGGCTCCAGTGCCTTCAGGCCGAAGGCGCCAAAATTCAGTGCCGTGCCACCCTTGGCCAGCCCCTTGATGCGGCCCTTGTGGGCCTTGCGGTACTTGGTCCGCTTGGGAGAGAGCATTGCCTGATATCCTTAACGCTGCGGCGCCTGTTCGGCGGCGCGGCGGTCCTGCGACAGCGGATCCTGCACGAGGATTTCGCCCTTGAAGATCCACACCTTAACACCGCAGGTGCCATAGGTGGTTTTGGCCGTGGCCACGCCGTAATCAATGTCCGCGCGAAGTGTGTGCAGCGGCACCCGCCCCTCGCGATACCACTCGACGCGAGCAATTTCCGCCCCACCGAGGCGGCCGCCGCAATTGATGCGGATGCCCTGGGCACCGAGGCGCATCGCCGATTGCACCGCACGCTTCATGGCACGACGGAACGCCACGCGGCGCTCGAGCTGCTGGGCGATGTTCTCGGCCACCAGGGTTGCGTCGATCTCCGGTTTGCGTATCTCGACGATGTTCAGCGAGACCTCGGATTTGGCCATCTTCGCCAGGTCTTTGCGCAGGTTCTCGATATCCTGCCCCTTCTTGCCGATCACCACGCCCGGGCGTGCGGCATAGATCGTAACGCGCGGCTTCTTGGCCGGGCGCTCGATCACCACGCGCGACACACCAGCTCCGGACAGCTTGGTGCGCAGGTGCGCACGCAGCTTCAGGTCGGCGTGCAACAGCTTGGCGTAATCGGCGCCGGCATACCACCGGCTGTCCCAGGTGCGGTTGATCCCGAGCCGGAGCCCGATCGGATTGACTTTGTGACCCATCGTCTATGCCGCCTCTTTCTGGCCACGGGCATCCTGGTCGATCGCGTCCTGCGAACGCTCGGCGACCACGATCTTCAGGTGGCTGAACCACTTCTCGATGCGGGAGGCGCGGCCACGACCGCGGGCGTGGAACCGGCGCATCACCACCGACTTGCCAACCTCGGCGCGCGTGACGACGAGGCGGTCGACGTCCAGTTGGTGGTTGTTCTCGGCATTGGCAACGGCGCTTTCCAGCGCCTTCTTCACCTGACCGGCGATGCGGCGCTTGCTGAACGTCAGGATGGCCACAGCGTCTGCGGCACCCTTGTTGCGGATCAATCCGGCGACCAGGTTGAGCTTGCGCGGGCTGATCCGCACGTTGCTCAGCACGGCCTGCGCCTCCGTCTCGGAAAGGGCGCGCGGGGTTTTCGGCTTGCTCATGTCAGCCTCGCCTTGCCTTCTTGTCGGACGAATGCCCGGTGAAGGTGCGCGTCGGCGAGAATTCGCCGAACTTGTGCCCCACCATGTTCTCCGAGACCTGCACTGGCAGGAACTTGTGGCCGTTGTAGACGCCAAACGTAAGGCCAACGAACTGCGGCAGGATCGTCGAACGGCGCGACCAGATCTTGATGATCTCATTGCGGCCCGACGCGCGTGACGCTTCGGCCTTGTTGAGCAGATACCCGTCCACGAACGGGCCCTTCCAGGTGGAACGTGTCATGGCCTCAGCCCTTGCCCTTGTTGCGGCTGCGGATGATCAGCCGGTCGGTGCGTTTGTTGACCCGGGTCTTGTAGCCCTTGGTGGGCTTACCCCACGGGGTGACTGGATGACGCCCGCCCGACGTGCGGCCTTCACCGCCGCCGTGCGGATGGTCGACCGGGTTCATCACAACACCGCGGTTATGCGGCTTGCGGCCCAGCCACCGCGAACGTCCAGCCTTGCCCAGGCTTTGGTTCGAGTTGTCGGGGTTGGACACCGCGCCAACGCTGGCGATGCACTCGCCGCGCACCATGCGGAGCTCGCCCGACATCAGCTTGATCTGCGCGTAGCCGGCGTCCTTACCGACCAGCTGGGCATACTGCCCGGCGGCGCGGGCAATCTTGCCGCCGGCGCCCGGCTTCATCTCGATGTTGTGCACGATCGTCCCCACCGGAATGGAGGCGAGCGGCATGGCGTTGCCCGGCTTGATGTCGACGCGCTGCCCGGCGACGACCTGGTCACCGGCCTTCAGGCGCTGCGGCGCCAGGATATAGGCGAGTTCGCCGTCCTGGTACTTGATCAGCGCGATGAATGCGGTGCGATTCGGGTCGTACTCCAATCGCTGAACCATCGCCGGCATATCGCGCTTGCGGCGCTTGAAGTCGACGATGCGATACGACTGCTTGTGACCGCCGCCACGGAACCGGCTGGTGATGCGGCCGTGATTGTTGCGCCCGCCGGTGGACGAAAGGCCCTCGGTGAGACCCTTGAGCGGCTTGCCCTTCCACAGCTCGGCCCGGCTGATCAGCACGGTACCGCGCAGGCTGGGCGTGACGGGGTTGAAGTTCTTCAATGCCATCTGTGTCGCTCCCGCGTCACGCCAGGCCGGTGGAGAGGTCGATCGACTGCCCCTCCGCCAGGGTGACATACGCCTTCTTCACGTCCGACCGAACGCCGGGGCGCCCGCGGAACCGCTTGGTCTTGCCCTTGGCGACCAAGGTGTTCACCCCGGTCACCTTCACGCCGAACAACCCCTCGACCGCAGCCTTGATCTCGGGTTTGGTGGCGTCGATTGCCACACGGAACACGAACTGGCCACGCTCGCTGAGGATCGTCGCCTTCTCGGTGACGACCGGGTTTCGGATGATGTTGTACATGCCCTCGCGTGACAGTTGCGGGGTCCGCTTAGCGGCGGCCTTGGCCTCGCTCATGACTGGCCTCCGTCGACGACGTCGCTCGTGGCTTGTACGGTGCCGAGACGCTCCCGCAACCCCTCAATCCCTGCCGTCGTGATCGCCAGCAGGTCATGGGCGAGGATGTCATAGACGTTCGCGCCGACCGTCGGCAGCACGTCGATGCCGATGATGTTGCGGCTCGCCTTCAGGAAGCCGTCGTCCACGGCACGGTCGACGACCAAAACCGACTTCCAGCCCAGCGCGTTCAGCTTTGCCTTCAGGTCACGGGTCTTGCCCGAACCGCCCGCGGCAGCATCCAGAACGACCAGCTTGCCATCCCGCTGCTTCTGCGACAGGGCGGAAATCAAGCCCAGGCGTCGCACCTTCTTGGGGAGGTCGTAGCCGTGATCGCGAACGACCGGGCCATGCACCACGCCGCCGGTGCGGAACTGCGGTGCGCGCAGGCTACCCTGGCGGGCGTTGCCGGTACCCTTCTGCTTGTAGGGCTTCTTGGTGGTGCCCGAAACCTCGCCCATGCCCTTGGTGCGGTGCGTGCCGGCGCGGCGCTTGGCCCGCTGCCAGTGAACCACGCGGGCCATGATGTCGGCGCGCGGCATGATGGCGAACAAGTCGTCCGGCAGGTCGGCAGTGCCGGCCGTGGTGTTGTCGAGAGTCTTGATTTCGATCTGCATGGTCCTGCCCTCAGCCTTGCGCGGGTGCGGCAGTGGCGAGAAGCCCGGCCGGGTAGGGCGCGTCGGCGGGGCGGTCACGCTTCACGGCGTCGCGCACCAACACGTAGCCGCCCTTGGCGCCGGGAATGGCGCCCTTGATCATTAGGAGGCCCTTGTCCGCATCGACGGCGGCCACTTCCAGGTTCTGGGTGGTCACGCGTTCGACACCGAGATGGCCGGCCATCTTCTTATTCTTGAAGGTCTTACCCGGATCCTGACGGTTGCCCGTGGAGCCGTGCGAGCGGTGGCTGACCGACACACCGTGGCTGGCTTCGAGGCCGGAGAAGTTCCAGCGCTTCATGGCACCGGCGAATCCCTTGCCCTTGGTGGTGCCGCTCACGTCGACTTTCTGGCCGGGAACGAAATGTGCGGCCGACAGTGTCGCGCCAGGTTCAAGGAGCGCATCGGCACCCACGCGGAACTCGACCAGCTTTGCCTTCGGCTCCACCTTCGCCTTAGCGAAATGGCCCTTATTTGGCTGCGAGACGTTCTTCACCTTCGCCTTGCCCCAGCCGAGTTGGACAGCGGTGTAGCCGTCGGTCTCGAGTGTGCGGGCAGCGACAACTTGTACCGCATCGAGGTGCAGCACTGTCACAGGGACATGCGTCCCATCGTCCTTGAAGATGCGGGTCATCCCCAGCTTCTTCGCCAGCAATCCAGTACGCATTTACATCCATTCCCCAGAGGAGCCGTTGCATGGGCTCATAGGCCAAAAGACAAGCACCGGGGCGCCATCGCCGCCGGGCCAGGGTCGCCTCAAGCTAGAGCTTGATCTCCACGTCCACGCCCGATGCGAGGTCGAGCTTCATTAGCGCGTCCACGGTCTGCGGTGTGGGGTCGACGATGTCGAGCAGGCGGCGGTGAGTGCGGATCTCGAACTGTTCGCGGCTCTTCTTGTCCACATGCGGCGAACGGTTCACGGTGAACCGTTCGATATGCGTGGGCAAAGGAATCGGGCCACGGATCTGCGCACCCGTGCGCTTGGCAGTGTTCACGATCTCCTTGGTGCTGTTGTCCAGCACGCGGTGATCGTACGCCTTGAGGCGGATGCGGATATTCTGGTTGTCCATCACTCACAATTCCAAGTCGTAACCCGGTTCGGATCGAAAGCCGGTCGTCCGGACCAAAGTTACTTCAGGCTTCCAGGCGTACGGGCCTGCCCCGTCGTGTTGTCAGCAGGCGCGGTGGCCTGTGGCCCTCGCGCCGGTCAGTCAGCGGTTCAGGCGACGATCTGTGCCACCACGCCGGCACCCACGGTACGTCCACCCTCTCGGATGGCGAAACGCAGACCTTCGTCCATGGCGATCGGCGCGATCAGTTCCACGTCCATCGAGACGTTGTCCCCGGGCATCACCATCTCGGTGCCTTCAGGCAGGCTGACGATGCCGGTGACATCGGTGGTGCGGAAGTAGAACTGCGGCCGGTAGTTCGTGAAGAACGGGGTGTGGCGGCCGCCTTCTTCCTTCGTCAGGATGTAGCTCTCGGCCTTGAACTTGGTGTGCGGGGTGATCGAGCCGGGCTTGGCCAGAACCTGGCCGCGCTCGACGTCCTCACGCTTGGTGCCGCGGAGCAGCGCGCCGATGTTGTCGCCTGCCTGGCCTTGGTCCAGCAACTTGCGGAACATCTCGACGCCCGTGACGATCGTCTTGACGGTTGCCTTCAGTCCGACGATCTCAACTTCCTCGCCGACGCGGACGATGCCGCGCTCGACGCGACCGGTCACCACGGTGCCGCGGCCGGAGATTGAGAACACGTCTTCCACCGGCATCAGGAACGGCTTGTCGATGTCACGCTCCGGCTGCGGGATGTAGGCGTCGACCGCTTCCATTAGCTTGATGATCGACTGCTCGCCCAGCTCGGGCTGGGTGTCGTTCAGGGCGCAAACGGCCGAGCCATGGATGATGGGGATGTCGTCGCCGGGGTACTGGTAGCTGCTGAGCAGCTCACGCAGCTCCATTTCGACGAGTTCCAGCAACTCGGGATCGGCGATATCGCACTTGTTCAGATACACGACTAGCGCGGGCACGCCAACCTGACGGGCGAGCAGGATGTGCTCGCGGGTCTGAGGCATCGGGCCGTCGGTGGCGGAGACCACCAGGATCGCGCCGTCCATCTGCGCCGCACCTGTGATCATGTTCTTCACGTAGTCAGCGTGGCCGGGGCAATCGACATGGGCATAATGGCGGTTGGCAGTCTCGTATTCCACGTGCGCAGTGGAGATGGTGATGCCGCGAGCGCGCTCCTCCGGGGCCTTGTCGATCTGGTCATAGGCCGTGAACGTGGCGCCGCCGCTCTTTGCCAGGATCTTGGTGATCGCGGCGGTCAGCGACGTCTTGCCATGATCGACGTGACCGATCGTGCCGATATTGCAGTGCGGCTTGTTGCGCTGGAATTTAGCTTTACCCATCGTGGTATTCTCCGTGCCCGAGGTCTGTTCCGGGGGTGGGGGATATGCCTAGGCGTGGTCTGCAGGCGCGGGTGCCAGACGGCACCCCGCACCTACCAGCGGTAGTGGCTGAAGGCCTTGTTGGCCTCGGCCATGCGATGCGTGTCTTCGCGCTTCTTCACGGCCGAACCGCGGTTGTTCACCGCGTCGAACAATTCGTTGGACAGTCGCTCTTCCATGGTGTGCTCGCCACGCTTGCGCGCCGCGTCGATGATCCAGCGGATCGCCAGGGCCTGCCGACGCTCGGTGCGGACCTCGACCGGCACTTGGTAGGTGGCGCCACCGACCCGGCGCGAACGCACCTCGACGGCTGGCTTCACGTTGTCCAGGGCCTCGTGGAACATGCGGACCGGATCGGCCTGGCTGCCGCCACGCTTGCGCATGACGTCCAGCGCGCCATAGACGATCGTCTCGGCAGAGGACTTCTTGCCATCGTACATCAGCGCATTCATGAAGCGCGTGATCACGATGTCGCCGAACTTGGCGTCCGGCAGGATTTCGCGCTTAACGGCGCGGCGGCGTCGGCTCATCTCGCCCTCTCCTTACTTCGGCCGCTTCGCGCCATACAGCGAACGGCGCTGGCGGCGCTTGGCGATGCCCTGGGTATCCAGCACGCCGCGCAGGATGTGGTAGCGCGTGCCGGGAAGGTCTTTCACGCGCCCGCCACGGATCAGCACAACGCTGTGCTCCTGCAGGTTGTGGCCCTCGCCGGGGATGTAGCTCACCACCTCGAAGCCGTTGGTCAGGCGCACCTTGGCAACCTTGCGCAGCGCCGAGTTCGGCTTCTTCGGCGTCGTCGTATAGACGCGCGTGCAGACGCCGCGCTTCTGCGGGCAGCCCTGTAGGGCGGGAACCTTGTTGCGAGCGCGACGGGGCTCGCGGCCCGTGGCGATCAACTGGTTGATGGTCGGCATAGACCCTCTTTCCGATCCTGACAGCAACGCTCCGGACACGGCGCCCGGCACTCCATAAACACTTTAGTCCCGGCACGTCACGCCACACGCAAGCCCCGCATTAGGTGGACGCTCCACCCTGCGGGGTTCGACCCTGCGTGTGGCCTTGGCCCCCGAAGAAAAGGAAGGGCGGCGCCTCACGCAAACGGTGCCTGCAAACGACAGCCGACCGAACCTTGGAAGGGCCGGCTGAGGGCGCGATACCTACGGGCAGAGCCTGACCGAGTCAAGCGCGTGACAGTCGCCCAGGCGGGAAATACGCCATCGCGCCATGCAAGCGATGCGGGGCGGGGGTGCAGTGTGGGTGTCGAGCCGCCCACAACGGGGTCCGCCGCACTATTGCCCACGGTGCAGGCGGCGAGAATGGCGAAGGGGGGCAGAGCCACAAAATGCGACCATGCCCCCCTTCCAAAGCAACAATCGGGCCCACCAGACCGCACCTGTGCGGCCCTGGTGGGAAGTTGGAGTCTACTCCGCCGCGCGGCCTGTAATGGCCGGCGTATCGGTACGCAGGCCCTTCTGCTGGTCGCGACCAGCAGCGATCGCCCGCATGCGGTTCATCACTGCACCGGTGCCGGCGGGGATGAGCCGGCCGACGATCACGTTCTCCTTCAGGCCCATCAGCGTATCCACCTTGCCGGCCGTGGCCGCCTCGGTGAGCACGCGGGTAGTTTCCTGAAAGGATGCCGCGCTGATGAAGCTATGGGTCTGCAGGGAGGCCTTGGTGATGCCCTGGAGCACCGGCATGGCCACCGCCGGGCGCTCGCCCTCAGCCAGGCGCTTGTTGTTCTCCTGGCCGAACTCCATCCGGTCGATCTGCTCGCCAGTCAGGTAGGTGGTATCACCGGGCTCGATGATCTCGACCTTCTGCAACATCTGGCGAACGATGACCTCGATGTGCTTGTCGTTGATCTTCACGCCCTGCAGGCGGTAGACGTCCTGGATTTCGTTAACAAGGTAGTCCGACAACGCCTCCACGCCCAGCACCTTAAGAATATCGTGCGGCACCCGCGGTCCGTCGACCAGCGGGTCTCCGCGGCGAACGAAGTCACCCTCTTGGACCGAGACGTGCTTGCCCTTGGGGATGAGATATTCGCTCTCCTCCATGGTCTCATCGTTCTTTACGATGACGCGGCGCTTGGCTTTGTAGTCCTTGCCGAACTCCACGCGGCCGTCGATCTCTGCGATGATCGCGTGGTCCTTTGGCCGCCGTGCCTCGAACAGCTCGGCCACGCGCGGCAGACCGCCGGTGATGTCGCGCGTCTTGCTGCCCTCGCGTGGGATGCGCGCCAGCACGTCGCCGGCAGCAACCTGCGCCCCGTTCTCCACCGACAGGATCGAGTCGGGGCTGAGGAAGTAGCGCGCATCCGCCCCGTTCGGCAGCTTGATCACCTCGCCCTTATCGTCCTTCAGCTGAAGCCGCGGCCGCAGATCGACGCCGCGGGCGTTCTGCTTGTAGTCGACGACCACCTTGGAGGTCAGGCCGGTCACCTCGTCCATCCGCTCCACCAGCGTCACGCCCTCAAGCAGGTCGAGGTATTCGAGCTTGCCGTTTCGCTCGGTGATGATCGGCAGGGTGTACGGGTCCCATTCGGCCAGTTTTTGCGTGCGGGTGACCGTGGCGCCCTCGTCGACCAGCAGCCGCGAGCCGTACGGCACGCGGAAGCGCGCGCGCTCGCGCCCCTTCTCGTCGCTCAGCACCATCTCGCAGTTGCGGCTCATCACCACGGGCACGTTGGAGCTGTTGATCACGACGTTGCGGTTGCGGATGACCACGACGCCATCATGGCTGGCTTCCACGCTGCTCTGCTCGGCGCCGCGCTGGGCCGCGCCACCGATGTGGAAGGTGCGCATGGTCAGCTGGGTGCCCGGCTCGCCGATCGACTGGGCGGCGATCACGCCCACCGCTTCGCCGATGTTCACTGGCGTGCCGCGCGCGAGGTCGCGGCCATAGCAATGGGCACAGACGCCCACCTTAGCCTCGCAAGTCAGCACCGAGCGGATCTTCACCTGCTCGACCCCGGCCTTCTCGATGCGCTCGGCGTCCTCTTCTTCGATCAGCATGTTGGCCGGCAACAGGATCTCGTTGGTCACCGGGTCGACCACATCCTCGGCCGTGGTGCGGCCCAGGGTGCGCTCGGAAAGGCTGGCAACCACCTCGCCGCCATCCATCACCGGCTTCACGGTCAGGCCGCGCTCGGTGCCGCAATCGACTTCGACGATGATGCAGTCCTGCGCCACGTCGACCAGCCGGCGGGTCAGGTAGCCGGAGTTGGCGGTCTTCAACGCAGTGTCGGCGAGGCCCTTGCGGGCGCCGTGGGTGGAGTTGAAGTATTCGAGGACCGACAGACCTTCCTTGAAGTTGGCGATGATCGGCTGCTCGATGATCTCGCCCGAGGGCTTGGCCATCAGGCCACGCATGCCGGCAAGCTGGCGCATCTGGGCCGGCGATCCGCGCGCGCCGGAGTCGGACATCATCCACACGGAATTGGTGGGGTGGCCGATCTCCTGCTTCTTGATCTCCTTCATCATCGCGCCGGCGACCTCGTCGGTGCAGCGCGACCAGGCGTCGACAACCTTGTTGTAGCGCTCGCCGGCAGTGATCAGGCCGTCCTGATACTGCTGCTCGAACTCCTTCACTTCGCCCTGGGTCTTCTCGATCATCGCCTTCTTGGTGTCAGGGATGATCATGTCGTCCTTGCCGAAGCTGATGCCGGCCTTGGCGGCCTGGCCGAAGCCCAGCCCCATCAGCCGGTCGGCGAAGATCACGCATTCTTTCTGGCCGCAATGGCGGTAGACCGCGTCGATCACGTCGGACACGTTCTTCTTGGTCAGCTGGCGGTTGATCAGGCTGAACGGGATCAGCGGGCTCTTGGGCAGCACCTGGGCGATCATCATACGGCCAGCCGTGGTGTACACGGTCTGGCGCTCCGGCTTGCCCTCGGCGTCCACCGTCTCGAAGCGGGCGCGAATCTTGTCGTGCAGCTTGATCACGCCAGCATGCAGGGCATGCTCGATCTCACCGATGGTCGCGAACGCGCGTGACTTGGCGTCCTCGCTGGCGCGGAACTCCGGCGTCTCCAGGCTGAGGTAGTAGATGCCCAGCACGATATCCTGGCTCGGCACGATGATCGGCTTGCCGTTGGCCGGGCTGAGGATGTTGTTGGTCGACATCATCAGCACGCGCGCCTCAAGCTGCGCCTCAAGGCTCAGCGGCACGTGCACGGCCATCTGGTCGCCGTCAAAGTCGGCGTTGAAGGCGGTGCAGACCAGCGGGTGGAGCTGGATCGCCTTGCCCTCGATCAGCACCGGCTCGAAGGCCTGGATGCCCAGGCGGTGCAGGGTTGGGGCGCGGTTGAGCATGACGGGATGCTCGCGGATCACCTCCTCGAGGATGTCCCACACCTCCGGCCGCTCCTTCTCCACCATCCGCTTGGCGGCCTTGATGGTGGTGGCGTGGCCGTATTTCTCCAGCTTGGAGTAGATGAACGGCTTGAACAGCTCCAGCGCCATCTTCTTCGGCAGGCCGCACTGGTGCAGCTTCAGCTCCGGGCCCACCACGATCACCGAGCGGCCCGAGTAGTCCACGCGCTTGCCCAGCAGGTTCTGGCGGAAACGGCCCTGCTTGCCCTTCAGCATGTCGGACAGCGACTTCAGCGGGCGCTTGTTGGCGCCCGTGATGGCGCGGCCGCGGCGGCCGTTGTCGAACAGTGCGTCGACCGATTCCTGCAGCATGCGCTTTTCGTTGCGCACGATGATGTCGGGCGCGCGCAGCTCGATCAGGCGCTTGAGGCGGTTGTTGCGGTTGATGACGCGGCGGTACAGGTCGTTGAGGTCGGAGGTCGCGAAGCGGCCCCCGTCGAGCGGCACCAGCGGGCGCAGTTCGGGCGGGATCACTGGCACGACATCCAGGATCATCCACTCCGGCTTCGCACCGGATTCGGAGAACGCCTCGATCAGCTTCAGGCGCTTGACCAGCTTCTTGCGCTTGGCCTCCGACGTCGTCTCCTTGAGTTCGGCACGCAGATGCACCTTCTCGGCATCGGCATCGATGCCCTGCAGGATGCCCTTGATCGCCTCGGCACCGATGCCGGCGCGGAACGCGTCCTCGCCGAACTCGTCCTGTTTGGCCGCCATCTGGTCCTCGTTGAGGAGCTGATGCAGCTTGAGGTCGGTCAGGCCAGGCTCGAGAACCACGTAGCTCTCGAAATACAGGATCTTCTCCAGTTCCTTCAGCGTCAGGTCGACCATCAGACCGATGCGGCTGGGTAGGGACTTGAGGAACCAGATATGGGCGACGGGCGAGGCCAGCTCGATATGGCCCATGCGCTCGCGGCGCACCTTGGCCAGCGTCACCTCGACGCCGCACTTTTCGCAGATGATGCCGCGGAACTTCATGCGCTTGTACTTGCCGCACAGGCACTCGTAGTCCTTGATCGGTCCGAAGATGCGTGCGCAGAACAGCCCGTCCCGCTCCGGCTTGAAGGTACGGTAGTTGATGGTCTCGGGCTTCTTGATCTCGCCATACGACCAGGAGCGGATCTGCTCGGGCGAGGCCATCTGGATCTTGATCTGGTCGAAGGTCTGCGTCTGACCCGTCTGGCCCAGGATCTTCATCAGCTCATTCATGCTGGCACCTTTTACTGAACGTGGGAGCAGGCACGTCGGGCAGCCCAGCCGGTCAGCCAGGCCGCCTCTCGGCGTCGTCGTCCTTCAGGCCGGACGCATATCCAGGTCGACGTTCAGGCCCAGGGATTTGAGTTCCTTGACCAGCACGTTGAAGCTCTCCGGAATGCCCGCCTCGAACGTATCCTGCTCGCGCACGATTGCCTCATAGACCTTGGTGCGGCCCGACACGTCGTCGGACTTCACCGTCAGCATCTCCTGAAGGGTGTAGGCGGCGCCGTATGCCTCCAGCGCCCAGACCTCCATCTCGCCGAAGCGCTGCCCGCCGAACTGAGCCTTGCCGCCCAACGGCTGCTGGGTGACCAGGGAGTAGGGCCCGATCGAGCGCGCGTGGATCTTGTCGTCGACCAGGTGGTGGAGCTTGAGCATGTAGATGATGCCCACCGTCACCTTGCGTTCGAACGGCTCGCCGGTGCGCCCGTCGGTCAGGATCACCTGGCCCGACGTGCCGAGGCCCGCCTTGGTCAGCATGCCCTCGATGTCGGCCATGCGCGCACCATCGAACACCGGGGTGGCGATGGGGATGCCCTTCTTGAGGTTGTCGGACAGCTCGGTGAGCTGCGCATCGCTCATGCCCGCAATCTGCTCGCTGTAGATTTTGTCGCCGTAGATGTCCTTGAGGCGGGCGAGCAGCTCGTCGCGGGCATGGCCGGTGCGGCGGTATTCCTCCACCAGCTCACCCACCTGCTTGCCCAGCGTCGCGCAGGCCCAGCCCAGATGCGTCTCCAGGATCTGGCCCACGTTCATGCGGCTCGGCACGCCCAGCGGGTTCAGCACGATGTCCACCGACGTGCCGTCGTCCAGGAACGGCATGTCTTCCATCGGCACCACGCGCGAGCACACGCCCTTGTTGCCGTGCCGGCCGGCCATCTTGTCGCCGGGCTGCAGCTTGCGCTTCACCGCGACGAACACCTTGACCATCTTCATCACGCCGGGCGGCAGCTCGTCGCCACGTTGCAGCTTCTCCACCTTGCTGTCGAAGCGGGCCTGCAGGCGGGCGACTGCGGCGTCGTATTCACGCTTAAGGATCTCGATCTCGGCCATCACCGCGTCGTCCTGCACGCCGATATGGCGCCAGGTGCCGCGCACATGCTCGGCCAGCACTTCCTCGGTCAGCACCGTGCCGGCCTTGATGCCCTTGAATCCGCCGCTCGCCTTGCCGCCGAGCAGCTTCTCGCGAAGCCGGTTCAGGAACGACCGCTCCTGGATCGCCTTCTCATCGTCACGGTCCTTGGCCAAGCGTTCGATCTCCGAACGCTCGATCGCCATGGCGCGCTCGTCCTTGTCCACGCCGCGGCGGCTGAACACGCGCACGTCTACGATCGTGCCGGTCACGCCCGGCGGCAGCTTCAGCGAGGTGTCGCGCACGTCCGACGCCTTCTCGCCGAAGATGGCCCGGAGCAGCTTCTCCTCGGGGGTCATCGGGCTTTCGCCCTTCGGCGTCACCTTGCCGACCAGGATGTCGCCCGGGTTGACCTCGGCACCGACATAGACGATCCCGGCCTCGTCGAGGTTTTTGAGGGCTTCCTCGCCGACGTTCGGTATATCGCGGGTGATCTCTTCCTGGCCCAGCTTCGTGTCGCGGGCCATCACCTCGAACTCCTCGATGTGGATCGAGGTGAACACGTCGTCGCGCGCGATGCGTTCGCTGATGAGGATGGAGTCCTCGAAGTTGTAGCCGTTCCAGGGCATGAAGGCGACGAGCACGTTGCGCCCCAACGCCAGTTCACCCAGCTCGGTCGAGGGGCCGTCGGCGATGATGTCGCCCTCGGCCACCCGGTCACCCACGCGCACCAGCGGGCGCTGGTTGATGCAGGTGCTCTGGTTGCTGCGCATGAACTTGCGCAGGCGGTAGATGTCCACGCCCTTGGTCGTGCCGTCCTCGGCGGTCGCCCGCACCACAATGCGTGCGCCGTCGATCTGGTCGATCACGCCCGGCCGCTTGGCCACGATGGTGGCGCCGGAATCGCGGGCCACGGCGGCTTCCATGCCGGTGCCCACCAGCGGGGCGTCGGCGCGGATCAGCGGCACCGCCTGGCGCTGCATGTTCGAGCCCATCAGCGCGCGGTTGGCGTCGTCGTTCTCCAGGAACGGGATCAGCGCCGCGGCCACCGAGACAAGCTGCTTGGGCGACACGTCGACCGCGGTCACATCCTCGGGCTTGACCAGCCGGAAATCGCCCTGCTTGCGCACCGAGACCAGTTCGTCGGTGAAGCGGCCATCGGAGTCCATCTTGGCATCGGCCTGGGCGACGACGAGTTTCTCCTCTTCCATCGCCGACAGGTAGCGCGGCTCGCGCTGCACCACGCCGTCCTTCACCAGCATGTACGGCGTCTCGATGAAGCCGTACTTGTTGACCTTGGCGTAGGTCGCCAGCGAGTTGATCAGGCCGATATTCGGGCCTTCCGGCGTCTCGATAGGGCAGATGCGGCCGTAATGCGTCGGGTGCACGTCGCGCACTTCGAAGCCGGCGCGCTCGCGGGTCAGGCCGCCCGGTCCAAGTGCGGACAGGCGGCGCTTGTGGGTCACTTCCGAGAGTGGGTTGGTCTGGTCCATGAACTGGGACAGCTGGGACGAGCCGAAGAACTCGCGCACCGCGGCAGCCGCGGGCTTCGCATTGATCAGGTCGTGCGGCATGACGGTGTCGATATCGACGCTGCCCATGCGCTCGCGGATGGCGCGCTCCATGCGCAGCAGGCCGACGCGGTACTGGTTCTCCATCAACTCGCCCACCGAACGCACCCGGCGGTTGCCGAGGTTGTCGATGTCGTCGATGGTGCCGCGGCCGTCCTTCAGTTCGCACAGGATCTTCACTGTGCGCAGGATGTCCTCCTTGCGCAGCACGCGAACGCTGTCCTCGGCATTCAGGCCCAGGCGCATGTTCATCTTCACGCGCCCGACGGCCGACAGGTCGTAGCGGTCGCCATCGAAGAATAGTCCGCGGAACAGCGCCTCGGCGGTGTCGGGCGTGGGCGGCTCACCCGGACGCATCACTCGGTAGATGTCGATCAGCGCGTCGTCGCGGTTGCCGTTCTTGTCCACCGTCAAGGTGTTGCGTATCCACGCGCCGTTCGACTGGTCGACTGCCAGCGTCGGTAGCGCAACGATGCCACGATCCTCCAGCGCCGCCAGCTTGGCCTCGGCGAGTTCCTCGCCGGCCTCGGCATAGATCTCGCCGGTCTCCTCGTTGACCAAGTCTTCGGCCATGTATCGACCCAGCAGGTCGGCCCGGCCAACCAGCACGACGCGGGTCGTCTCGGCGATCTTCCTCGCCTGGCGGGCGGTCAGCTTCGCCTCGGCCTCAGCCACCACCTCGCCGGTCTCGGCATCGACCAGCGGCTCCAGAAGCTTGATGCCGCGGAATGCATCGGGGTCGAACGGCCGCGCCCAGCCCTTGGCGGTTTGAGCGAAAACAACCTGGCCGTAGAAGAGGTTCAGTATCTCCTCGGCATCCATGCCGCGGATCTCGCCTGGCTCCACATCCTGGCCCTGGGCGGCGCGGGCGGCGCGCAACGCCTCGGTATTGGCCGAATCGAGAGCGTAAAGCAGCGTGGTGACCGGCAGCTTGCGCTTGCGATCGATGCGGACGTAGACGAGATCCTTGCTATCGAACTCGAAGTCCAGCCACGAGCCGCGATAGGGGATGACGCGTGCGGAGAACAGGTATTTCCCGCTGCTGTGGGTCTTGCCCTTGTCGTGGTCGAAGAACACCCCGGGCGAGCGGTGCATCTGGCTGACGATGACGCGCTCGGTGCCGTTGATGATGAAGGTGCCGTTGTCGGTCATGAGCGGCATGTCGCCCATGTAGACCGGCTGCTCCTTGATGTCGCGGATAGAGCGGGCGCCGGTATCCTCGTCGAGGTCCCATACGATCAGACGCAGGATCACCTTCAACGGCGCGGCATAGGTCATGCCCCGCTGGATGCACTCCTCCACGTCGTATTTCGGCTCTTCCAGCTCATAGTAGACGAATTCCAGGCGGCCGCGGCCGGCGAAATCGTCGATCGGGAAGACCGACTTGAACACCTCCTGCAGGCCGGTATTGGTGCGGCTGTCGTGCGGGGTCGCCATCTGCAGGAACGCCTCGTAGCTGGCGCGCTGCACATCGATCAGGTTGGGCATCTGCGCCAGCTCGGGGATACGCCCGAAGCTCTTGCGGATGCGCTTCATGCCGGTAAACGAACCAGTGATCGCGTTCATGCCCGTGTCCTGAACAGTGGGTTAGTCGCAGAAATCGCCGCAGCCATCCGGTGGTCGAGGGCCGCGGCCGCCAGCCCGTCGCCGGAAACGCCGATACGGGCGGAGGCCGCCCCCTTTCGGGAGTGGCTTCCGCCCCATCCGCTCAGTTGCGCGGCATTGCTGCCGCGCGTCAGCTCACTTGATCTCGACAGTCGCGCCAGCTTCTTCCAGCACCTTCTTGATCTTGCCAGCCTCTTCCTTGTTCGCGCCTTCCTTCACCGTCTTCGGGGCACCCTCGACCAGATCCTTGGCTTCCTTCAGCCCCAGACCGGTGATGGTGCGGATTTCCTTGATGACGTTGATCTTCTTGTCGCCGGCGGTGGCGAGAATGACCGTGAACTCGGTCTGCTCCTCCACCGGGGCGGCAGCGGCGGCCGAGGCGGCGGGCGCGGCGGCGGCAGCGGCCGGGGCAGCAGCAGACACGCCCCACTTCTCTTCCAGCATCTTCGACAGCTCGGCGGCTTCCAGCACGGTCAGGCTGGAGAGCTGCTCCACCAGGTTCGCAAGATCGGCCATGGATGTACTTCCTTAACTTAGACTCTGGTCGGTTCCATGCAAGACCTCCGAAGGAGGCCCTGCCACTCAATTGGGTTTTTCAGCCGGGGGGTGTGCAGCCGGTCAGGCAGCCTCGTCCTGGGCTTCGTCCTGCTTTGCGTAGGCCGCAAGAACCCGTGCGAGCTGTCCGGCCGGCGCCTGGAGGACACCGGCAATCCGCGTGGCGGGGGCGGCAATGAGCCCCAGCAACTTGGCGCGCAGCTGATCCAGCGACGGCAGCTCTGAAAGCGCCTTGACCCCGGATGCATCGAGCATCCGGTTGCCAAGCGCCCCACCGAGCACCACGAACTTCTCGTTGATTCTGGCGAACTCGACGGCCGTCTTCGCCACTGCCACCGGATCGTACGACCACGCAAGCGCGGTCGGTCCGGTCAGCATCGGCACGATGCCATCAAAGCGGGTCCCATCCAGGGCGAGGATGGCCAGCCGGTTCTTCGCAACCTTGTACGTTGCCCCAGCTTCGCGCATGCGGCGGCGCAGGTTCGTCACATCGGCCACAGTCATCCCGTTGTTCTGGGTGACCACGACCATGGACGTCTCGGCGAACACCGTCGCGAGTGAGGCGACGAACGCGTGCTTCTCCGTACGGTCCAAATCCCGTCTCCGTCGGTGGCCGGATGCGTGTGGACCGCCTCCGACCGGGTTGCCCTGTGGGCCAGCACGAGCGCTCCTTGCCCTGCGGCAAGGTTTCAGGCGCCCGGACCGACCCGGTTCGCCTGTCCCCGGCGCCAGCCATGAAGGCCGCCACCAGTGAGTCGGAACCACCAGAGATCGGCGGATTCCGGCATTTGCACCGGGCGTCCGCAATCCTTGGCATCCCCGTCTCCCGCGCGCGGACCGGAAGGTCCCTTAATGCCCGCCTTCAGGGAGAAGGCTGCAGCAACGAGCGGTCTCGGACAGGATCGGGGGCTCCCGCCCCCTGCCCGCCCCGGCCTTGGAGTGTCCTCCGCGGCCGGCGGCGAATTTCGTCTACGCGTTAGGCCAGCGTGCCGACATCGACGCGCACGCCGGGGCCCATGGTCGAACTGATCGCAACCTTCTGCACATAGGTACCTTTTGCGCCGGTCGGTTTGGCCTTCACGATGGCGTCGGCGAACGCGCGGGCGTTCTCCACCAGCTTCTCCACCGGGAACGAGGCCTTGCCGATGCCGGCATGCACGATGCCCGCCTTCTCGGCGCGGAACTCGACCTGGCCGGCCTTGGCGGCGGTGATCGCACCCTTCACGTCCATGGTGACGGTGCCCAGGCGGGGGTTCGGCATCAGGCCGCGCGGACCGAGGATTTTGCCCAGCCGGCCCACCAAACCCATCATGTCGGGGGTGGCGATGCAGCGGTCGAACTGGATGTCGCCCGCCTGCACCTTCTCGGCCAGGTCGTCCGCGCCCACCACGTCCGCACCGGCGGCCAGCGCCTCCTCGGCCTTGGCGCCGCGGGCGAACACGCCGACGCGCAGGGTCTTGCCAGTGCCGTTGGGCAGGCCCACCAAGCCACGCACCATCTGGTCGGCATGGCGCGGGTCGATGCCCAGGTTCATGCTGATCTCGATCGTCTCGTCGAACTTGGCGCGGGCGTTGGCCTGCACCGCGGCAATGGCGTCGGCGAGGGTGTAGGCCTTGTTCAGGTCAACGGCCTTGTAGGCGGCCGACAGGCGCTTGTTGTGTGCCATGGGATCAGCCCTCCACCACGGTCAGGCCCATCGAACGGGCGGAACCGGCCAGCATGCGCACGGCCCCGTCAACATCGTTGGCGTTCATATCCTTCATCTTGACGGCTGCGATCTCGCGCAACTGCTCCACAGTCACCCGGCCGCTGGCCACGCCCTTGCCCGGGGTGGTCGTGCCCTTGGTGATGCCGGCTGCCTTCTTCAGGAAGTAGGTGTTCGGCGGCGTCTTGGTGATGAAGGTGAAGGTGCGATCGCCAAAGGCAGTGATCACGACGGGCACCGGCATCCCAGGCTCCATCTGCGCCGTGACGGCGTTGAATTCCTTCACGAAGGACATGATGTTCAGGCCGCGCTGACCGAGCGCGGGCCCCACCGGCGGCGAAGGGTTGGCCTTGCCGGCCGGAATCTGCAGCTTGATGTAGCCGACGATCTTCTTCGCCATGATCCCTTGGTTCCTTTTACCCATGGCGGCGGCCACGGGGACGGGTTAGGGGACCGCGGTGCATGCGAAACCCGGCGCAAGCGGCAGCGCCCGGCATCTCCCGCGTTCCGGTATGAAGACGGGCGTTTAGGCTCGCCGCCGCCCCGAGTCCAGCAATATTTCAGCGCCGTGGCAATGGCGATCGCGTGCCTGGTATGCCCGCGGGCCTCAGGCGCGGAAGTCGAGCCCGATATCCAGCACCGCGGCGCTGTGCGTCAGCCAACCCACCGAGATCAGGTCCACCCCGGTGGCCGCCACCGCTGGCGCCGTGGCGTGGTTGATCCGTCCTGACGCCTCGGTGATCGCCCGCCCGCCCACGCGCCGTACCGCCTCGGCCAGCAGGTCGGGGCCCATGTTGTCCAGCAGGACCGCATCGACGCCGAGTTCCAGCACGTCGCCGAGTTGCTCCAGCGTGTCTACTTCCACCTCCACCTTGACCATGTGCCCCACGCTCGCGCGCACCCGCTGGATGGCGGCCCACACGCCGCCGGCGATGGCGACATGGTTGTCCTTGATCAGCACCGCGTCATCCAGGCCGAAGCGATGGTTGCTGCCGCCGCCGGCCCTCACCGCGTATTTCTGCACGGCGCGCAGGCCGGGCATGGTCTTTCGGGTGCACACCACCCGGGCGCGGTGCGGCCGGATCGCCGCGACGATGCCCGCCGTGGCACTGGCCACGCCGCTGAGATGGCAGAGGAAGTTCAGCGCCGTGCGCTCGCCGGTGAGGATGCCGCGGGCCGGGCCGCTGATGGTGGCGATCACATCGCCTGGCGCAACACGGCTGCCGTCTGGCCGCGCGACGGCCACGACTATCTCCGGGTCGAGCAACCGGAACGCCAGCGCCGCAAGGTCCAGTCCGGCGACAACGCCTGGCTGGCGGGCCACGAGGTCGGCGGTCAGCCTCGCGCCGAGCGGCACCACCGCCTCCGTGGTGATGTCGCCGGCACGGCCGAGGTCCTCCAGAAGCGCGCCGCGCACCAGCGGCTCCAGCATCACCATCGGCAGCGGATGCAGGGTTCCCGCGCCATGCTGCGGCTCCGCGGCATTCATCAGCGCACCTCCAGCATGCGCTCGACGGCGCGGCGCGCCGGGCCGGCCACCGCCGGGTCGATTGTCACCTCGTGGCACATGGTCTCCAGCGCCGCGCGAATGTTGGCCAGGGTAATGCGCTTCATGTGCGGACACAGGTTGCAGGGCCGCACGAAGCTGGTCTTGGGGTGCTGGAGGGCGACGTTGTCGCTCATCGAGCATTCGGTCAGCAGCACCACGCGTGCCGGCTGGCGCTGGGCCACATAGTCGGACATCGCCGCGGTGGAGCCAGCGAAATCCGCCTCCGCCACCACCTCGGGCGGGCATTCGGGATGGGCGAGCACCACCACGCCCGGGTTCTCGGCGCGCAGCTGGTGGATGTCGGCCGGCGTGAAGCGCTCATGCACCTCGCAATGGCCGGACCAGGCGATGATCTCTACCTTGGTTTCCTTGGCGATGTTCTGCGCCAGGTATTCGTCCGGCAGCATGATCACCTGCGGCACGCCCAGCGATTCCACCACTGCGCGGGCATTGCCCGAGGTGCAGCAGATATCGGACTCCGCCTTCACCGCGGCGGACGTGTTCACATAGGTGACGACAGGTACCCCGGGGTAACGGGCGCGCATCAGCCGCACATCCGCCGCCGTGATCGACTCGGCCAGGGAGCATCCGGCCCGCAGGTCCGGGATAAGCACGGTCTTACCCGGGTTCAGCAACTTGGCTGTCTCGGCCATGAAGTGGACCCCGGCAAGCACGATCACGTCGGCCTCCACCGTCATGGCCTTGCGTGCCAAAGCAAGGCTGTCCCCGACGATATCGGAAACGCAGTGGAATATTTCGGGTGTCTGATAGTTATGCGCCAGGATCACCGCGTTGCGCTCGCGCTTCAGCGCCAGGATCGCGTCGATGTCCTCCGCAAAGGCTGGCCACTCGATCGGCGGGATGATCGCCCGCACCTTTTCGTAAAGAGGCGCGGTGCGGTCCAGAGCTTCGGCGAGCGTTCCCATTATATACTCCTTTCGAGTATTTCTGGGCTAATGCTGACCCTGAGCATATCGCGTGTCAAGTACGAACCAACGGCAGCTTCGTGCCACCGATCGCCCGCTCGGCCAGCACCTCGCGCCGGAAACGGAACAGCTTGGCCGGCCGCCCGCCTGTTTCGTGGGTGGTTTCACCCGTCTCCTCAACCAGTTCCTGTTGCTCGATCAGCCGGCGGAAGTTCTGCTTATGCACCAGCCGCCCTGCGATGGCTTCAACACAGCGCTGCAACTGCAGGAGGGTGAAGGTGGGCGGCATCAGTTCGAACACCACCGGGCGGTATTTGATCTTGGCCCGCAACCTGGCGATGGCGGTGGCGAGTATGCGCCGATGGTCGAACAGCATCGCCGCGCCAGGCACCGCATCGGCGACGCCTGGCCGTTCCGGCACCAAGGCAGCCTCGTAGAGCAACTGGTAGCGGTGCAGCGCGAGTTCCTCGTTCCAATCCTGGCCATTCAGCCCGAACGTCCACGCCACCCGCTGCTCGCGCGCCGCCGATCCCGCCGCCCATTGGCGCAGCCGCGGCACGAGTTGTGCGGCGATCAACGCGGGCGGACCGGCACGATGATCCTCCCACGGCATGAAGTGGTACCAGCTGCGCCAGGCCCCCTCGACCTCGGCCGCTCGCGACTCGCGGGTGAGGCCAAGGTAGCTGATTGATATCACGTGCTGCCCGGCGCTCGCGGTGCGGTCATGGTCGGCGAAGGTGTAGAGTTGCTCGACATAGCCCAGCGGATGATGCGTCTGCCGCTCCACCCAGGCACGCAAGCCGGCCTGCAGCGAGCGATGCCCGGGCTCGAAGGGGCCCATCGGCAAGGCGCGGCTGTCCCAGATCGTCAGCACGCATGGATCCCCCTCGCGCACCGCCACCAGCACGGCAATCAGGTCGGCGATGATGCCGCGTTCGGCGGGGGGTGACGGCGAAATGGGTGATGCTCCTGACAGGACAGCGCCTTTTAGCCGTGCCGCCGCCGTGCCGCATCATTCTTGCGCGAGGTGCCGTCACCCGGGGTATGATTGCCTTGCAGACCTGGAAGCCCGCATGCCCCACGCCGCCACCGTCAACGGCACCCTCTACCGGTTCGCCGACCTGGCGACGCTGCTGGCCCGTGCCACCCCCGCCCGATCGGGCGATGCGCTGGCCGGCATCGCCGCCGCCTCGGCCAGCGAGCGGGTCGCTGCCCAGATGGCGCTGGCCGACCTGCCCTTGCGCAGCTTCCTGACCGAGGCCGTGGTGCCTTACGAAGCCGATGAGGTCACCCGCCTGATCGTCGACAGCCACGATGCCGTCGCGTTCGCCCCGATTGCTCACCTGACGGTCGGCGGGTTTCGCGACTGGTTGTTGGGCACGGCCGATAGCGCCGCCCTGGCTGCTCTGCGCCCGGGCCTAATGCCAGAGATGGCCGCCGCGGCATCGAAGATCTGCCGGCTGCAAGATCTCGTGGCGATTGCCGCGAAGTGCCAGGTGACCAGCGCGTTCCGCAATACCATCGGCCTGCCCGGACGAATGAGCGTACGCCTGCAGCCGAACCATCCCATCGACGACCCGCGCGGGGTGGCCGCCTCCACACTCGACGGCCTGCTACTGGGCGCCGGCGATGCGGTGATCGGGGTGAATCCGGCCACCGACAGCGTGGCCGCCACCACCACCCTGCTGCGCATGCTCGACGAGGTGCGCGAACGCTACGCCATCCCGACCCAGACCTGCGTGCTCGCCCATGTCACCACCACCCTGCGCTGCATCGCCGAGGGCGCGCCGGTGGATCTGGTGTTCCAGTCGATCGGCGGCACCGAGGCAACCAACCGCAGCTTCGGCGTGGATCTCGCGCTGCTGGCCGAGGCGCAGCAGGCGGCCCTGTCGCTCGGCCGCGGCACCATCGGGCAGAACGTGATGTATTTCGAGACCGGCCAGGGCAGCGCGCTGTCGGCCGGGGCGCATCACGGCGTGGACCAGCAGACCATCGAGGCCCGCGCCTATGCCGTCGCCCGCCGCTTCGCGCCGCTGCTGGTGAACACGGTGGTCGGCTTCATCGGCCCGGAATACCTGTATGATGGCAAGCAGATCATCCGCGCCGGGCTGGAGGACCATTTCTGCGGCAAGCTGCTCGGCCTGCCGATGGGGGTGGATGTTTGCTACACCAACCACGCCGAGGCGGACCAGGACGACATGGACGCCCTGCTGACCCTGCTGGGCGTGGCCGGCGTCACCTACATCATGGGCGTGCCGGGCGCCGACGACGTGATGCTGTCGTACCAGAGCACCTCGTTCCACGACGCCCTTTACGTGCGCGGCGTGCTGGGGCGCCGCCCGGCCCCGGAGTTCGAGGCATGGCTGGCGCGCATGGGCCTGGCCGGCGCCACGCCCGAGCGCATCCCAGCATTGATGTCCCCTGCCCTGGTGGGGCTGGCCTGATGACGACGCCCCCCGCCCTGTGGCGCGACCTGCGCCGCTTCACCCCGGCCCGCGTGGCGCTTGGCCGGGTGGGCGACGGGCTGCCGACGAGTGCCCACCTGGCATTCCAGGCCGCCCACGCTGCGGCGCGCGACGCCGTGCATGCCGAACTCGACATCCCGGCCCTGGCCGGCGAACTGGCGGCCGGCGGGATTTCCAGCATCTCGGTGGCCAGCGCCTGCCCGGACCGGCAGACCTATCTGCTGCGCCCGGACCTCGGGCGGCGGCTGGCCACGGTGGCCGACGCGGTGCTGCCGCCCTGCCCCGCCATCGCCTTCGTCGTCTGCGATGGGCTGTCGGCCACCGCCGTGCAGCGCCATGCCGCCCCGCTGCTGGCCCAGGTAATGCCCGCGCTCGGCCAGACCGGCCCGGTGGTGCTGGCGCGCCAAGGCCGGGTGGCTCTGGGCGACGAGATCGGCGCCGCGATGGGGGCCGAGGCGGTGGCGGTGCTGATCGGCGAACGGCCGGGCCTGTCCACGCCGGACAGCCTGGGCGTCTATCTCACCTGGAAGCCGCGCATCGGCCGCAGCGATGCCGAGCGCAACTGCATCTCGAATATCCGGCCCAAGGGGCTGCGAGTTGCCGATGCCGCCGCCAAGCTGCTGTGGCTGATCGCTGCGATGCGGCGCATGCGGCTGACCGGCGTGGCGCTGAAGGACGAGCAGCCGACACTCGGTGACGCCGCCCATGAGGCCGGGACTCAGAAGATCTCGATTTCGGTGGTCACGATATAGCCAAGCTGGCCCTGCACCTCCACCTCTGCCCACTGAATCATGCTGTGCCATTCCATGCGCTGCACCAGCACTCGGGCGCCTGAGGGCAGGCGGCCGAGCACGATGCCGGCGCGGTTGGCGGTGCTGTAGAGCGTGGCGCCGCTGGTACGCACCAGGGCGATGCGGCCGCCGAGCGTGGCGGGGTCGGGGCGCGCCACTTCGCGCTGGGCCGGCGCGCCGGCCCTATTGCTGCCGATGTCGGGGCCAAGCCAGGCGACTCCGGCGCCCACCAAGCCCACGCCGAGCAGGCCGAGGCTGAGGAGCAGCCGGCGCAACCGCGCGCCAGCACGGTGCCGATAGACGGCCACCCGCATCGCGGCGTTCTCCACCACCAGCGACTCGCGATCGTGGCGGGCGGTGCGCGCCGCCTCCTCGGCTTGCAGCAGTTCGCGGCGAAGCGTGGCCACTTCCTGCTCCAGGCGCCGCTGCGCCGGGGTGCTGCCGGGGCGAAACCCGGCGTCGGCTCCGGTCAGCACGATCTGCTTGAGGTCGCCGCCCGACAAGCCAAGCCGGCGGGCAAGCTGGCCCACCGCGCGCCCGGCATTGTCGGCCTCGCCATCATCGGAGACGAGCATGGCCATCCGGTTGGCCAGCCGCTCGATGTCCTCGCCGCTCACCTCGGTCAAATTCGGCTCTCCGCCGCGCACCCACGCAGCACCCCATGCTTAGCGCATGATGCGGGCGGGTCCTTAACGCAAGATGCCACCGGGTGGAATTGGCGCTCTCTGCTCAGCCGGTGGCGAGGTCGATCAGGAACGGCCCCTTGCGGGTCATCGACTGAGCGAACAGGTCGTTGAACTGCTCCATCGTGTCGGCGCGCGCCGCCTCCACGCCCATCGAGTTGGCCATCTTAACGAAGTCGATGTCGGGGTTGCCCAGGTCCAACATGTCCAGCGCCGTGCGGCCCGGGTTGGCGCCGACATTGGCCAGTTCGCCCAGCAGGATCTGATACTTCCGGTTGTTGAAGATCACCGTGGTGACATCCAGCTTCTCGCGCGCCTGGGTCCACAGGCCCTGGATGGTGTACATCGCCGAGCCGTCCGCCTGGAGGTTTACCACCCGCCGGTCCGGTGCTGCGACGCCAGCCCCGGTGGCCAGCGGGATGCCGCCGCCAATCGCGCCGCCGGTGACGCTCAGCCAGTCATGCGGCGCCGCACCATGGGTGATGCCGGAGAAGGCGCGGCCGAAGGTCACCGCTTCGTCGCAGATGATCGAATGGTCGGGCAGCAGGGCCACCAGCGACTGGGCGAAGGCCTCGCTGTTGATCGCGCCGCGCGCCGCGTCGGGCTTCGGGCCATGGTCGGGGGCGGCGACGGCCGGCGGGTTGCCCAGTTCCTCGGCCAGTGCCGCCAGGGCCTGTGCCTGGTCGTGCTCGGGACGGGTCATCGCATGCAGCGTGGCGCCGGGGGGCACCGGCGAGCCGGGCTTGTTGGGGTAGGCGAAGAAGATCACCGGCTTGATCGCACCGATCAGGATCACGTTCTCGAACTCGGCCAGCGCCGCCACCGCCTGGTCGACGGGGTACGGGATGCGGTTGATCGGGTGCCGGCCGCGGCCGCGCTCCATGCGCCCGTTGCTGCCCTGGGCCATCATGTTGGCGCCGGTGGCCGCACAGATGCGTGCCGCATCGGCCAGGGCACCTTCGCGCAGGGCGCCGTTGCCCAGCACCAGCAGGGTCTTGCGGCCATCCCGCAGCAACCGCGCCGCCACCTTTACCGCATGGGGGGCGGCGGTGGGTGCCGCCGGAAGCGGCAGACGCTTGCCGACCACGCCGCCGGCATCCCAGCAGGTGTCGGATGGCAGGATCAACGTGGCGATCTGCCCCGGCGAGACCTGGGCCATCTGCGCAGCCACCGCGGCGTCGGCGCCGACATTCGCGGCCTTGGTGGCGGTGCGCACCCAGCCGGATACGCCACGCGCGAAGCCTTCGGTATCGGCGGTCAGCGGGGCATCGAGCGGGCGGTGGTAGGTCGCCTGGTCGCCCACGCAGTTCACCATCATGGTGTTGGCACGGCGGCCGTTGTGCAGGTTGGCCATGGCGTTGGCCAGGCCCGGCCCGCAATGCAGCAGCGTTGCGGCAGGCTTGCCGGCAATGCGGGCATAGCCGTCGGCCGCCCCGGTCACCACGCCCTCGAACAGGCCGAGCACGCAGCGCATGCCGGGCACGCGGTCGAGTGCGGCGACGAAGTGCATCTCGCTGGTGCCGGGGTTGGCGAAGCATGTGTCCACACCGCTCGCCAGCAGCGTGTGCACCAGGCTCTCTGCGCCGTTCATCGCCTGCGTTGATTCATCCATGGACGCGTCCCTTTTATCGGCCTCGATTGAGGCGCCGGAGACTGCGCGCGCCATGGGTCAAGCGCAAGCAGGCAGGGGCATTGATTCCGCCGGCAAATCGCCCGACGCTTAACCCTCACGCCCGAGGAGCGCCCATCCACCATGCCCACCGTTCTGTATCCCAAGGACCTGTATAAAGGCGACGGCAGCGTGGAACGCGCCGTCTATGGCCCCGGCGTGACCGTGCGCGTGCGCCACGTGCCGACCCTGGCGGACCTCAACGCGGAGGACTGCGCCGATGTCGAGGGGTTGATGACCTTGGGCGATTGGGTGCGCGCGGAGGACCTGCCAAAGTTCCCGCGCCTGCGCGTGGTGGTGCGCATGGGCGTGGGCTACGACCGGGTGGATCGCGCCGCCTGCGCCGCGCGCGGCATCATGGTGTGCAACGTGCCCGACTACGGCACCATGGAAGTGGCCGAGCACGCGGTGGTGACGGCCATCGCCCTGCGCCGTGGCCTGTTCCTGTACCACGACACCCAGCGGGCCGACCCGCCGGCACCGTGGGCGTTCATGCCCTCGCCCTTGGTACGCCGGTCGGAGGTGCAGACCTTCGGCATCATCGGCATGGGCCGCATCGGCACTGCGGCGGCGCTGCGGGCGAAGGCATTCGGCTTTCGTGTGGTGTTCTACGACCCGTTCAAGCCGAACGGCCACGAGCGCGGCCTCGGCCTGCAGCGGGTGCGCCAGCTCGACGACCTCCTGCGCCAGTCTGACGTGCTGAGCCTGCATGCCCCGTTGACGCCGCAGACCAGGGGCATGCTGGGGCTGCGCGAGCTGTCGCTGCTGCCGGACAATGCCGTGGTGGTGAATACCGCGCGCGGACCGATGATCGACCTCGACGCGCTGACCACCCTGCTGAAATCCGGCAAGATCGCCGGCGCGGGGCTCGATGTGCTGCCGGTGGAACCGCCGGTCGCGCCGGTGCCGGAACTGCTGCGCGCCTACCGCGCCCGCGAGAAATGGCTGGAGGGGCGGCTGGTGATCACGCCGCATTCGGCCTTCCACACGCCGGAATCCTACGATGACATCCGCCGCCTGTCCGCCGAGACCATGGCCGCCGCGCTATCCAACATGCCCCAGAACGTCATCCCGCCAGAGAGCGATTGACGGGTGATCGCCTATAGCCTTGCCACCTCCGCCTCGGCCCGCATCGCCGTCGTTTCCGCTGCCTTCTGAGGCGCATCGCCCCGCAGGCCGCTTCCCTGGGGGCGATCCCCTTGGGCGGTCACTTCCTGGGCGGCAACGCCCTTGGGCAGCCGAATCGTTGGTTCCGGGCGGGGCGTGTGGAGCGATACGCGATTGCCGCCCGCCGCTTGGGCCGTGCAAAGGGCGGCGTGCGCCATGTTCAGCAGGGCAGGCGCATTGTCGTCCTTACCCAGCGGCAACACGCTGCAGGCGCCGATGCTGGGCATGACCATCTCGCCAGGTGGCACTAGAGCGCATTCGTCCGCAAGGTTCTGGCGCAAACGATCAACGACCCGCTGCACGCCGATCCGGTCGGTGCAGGGCAGCATGACGGCGAACACCGTCTCGTCGATGCGTGCCGCCAAGTCGCCCGGCCGGCGCAGCGCCCCCTCCAGGATACGGGCGACCCGGCGCAGCTTTTCGTCATCCTGGCCCGCAGTTTCAACCGACCCCGCGGCTTCGCCCGAACCCGCCGCCTCGTCGAGTCCTACCAGCACCAGCGCCATCGGCTCCTGCGCGCGTTGCGCCCGGCGGAACTCATCGTCCAGTGCCGCGTCGAAGCGGCGCCGGTTGGCCAGCCCGGTCTGCAGGTCGGAGAGCGCCAGTGTTGCCAGACGCTGCTGCGCCTCGGCCAGTTGCCGCTCCAGCCCCTGCTCGGCACCAGCGTCGCGGCAGGCCAGCACATAGCCGCCATCGGCCATCCGGGTGATTCGGACATCGAGGCAAGCCTCCATGTCGTCGCGACGGCGCGCCATGATGCGACAGGGCGCGCGGGCGGCAATGCCCTGGCGCAGTTCCTCCATCTGGGTGCGGCACGCCTCCCAGCCCGGCTCGGTTGCGAGGTCGGCATCGATCAGCTCGGTCGGTCGATAGCCGAGCAACGAATGGGTGGCCGGCGAGGCATAGAGGATGCGCAGGCCGGAATCGAGCCGTAGGACCATCTCGCGGGAGACCTCGGCCACCACGGCCAGGTCCGCGTGCTGGCGGAGCCAAGGCGCGGCAGGGCGCAGGGATTCCAGCGCCTCGTCGGCGGACAATGCGCGGCCTGGACGGCGCGCAAGCAACGCCAGGGTCGGGCGAACCACCACGCGGTCAGCGAGCAGCCACGAGGCCAGAACGCCGATGGCGGCAACCACCAAGGCGATCATCCAACGCTCGTGCCGCGATGCATCGGCCTGCGCCAACAGGGCATCATAGGGCACGCCGATGACCAGGGCAGCGCGCCCGGCGATGCGGCCCGCCAGATAGTGTGCCGGCACTTCCAGCATCGGCAGCGTACCTGCCGTGTCGTCGGGCAGTGCCGCAGTGCCATCGCCGGCCAGTTCGGCATAGCCATACAAGCGCTGGCCACCGGCGGCATCGCGCAGCAGCACCACGCCGCCGGCCGCGTTCGCCCGCATCGCCGCCAGCAGGCGCGGTGCGTCGACATGGTCGCCGCCCTGCATTCCGCCGGCCAGTTGCATCGCCAGCAGCGTCCCGTCGTCGGGATCGATCAGCATCCGTGTCACATGCTCGCGGCGCAGCGGCAGCGTCAGTTCCGGCAAATGCGATGGCGCCAGCACAAGGGCCAGCACGGCAAACGGCGACCCGCCACCGCTGCCCGTCACCGCCCGCGCCATGACCAACCCGGCCCGGGCATCCCCGGCCAGCACCGTGGCCGGCCAGGCGGCCATCGCGGCCCTGACATGGGCAGCACCGACTTCGACAGCCGCCCCCTCGACACCGGTGCTGCACGCAGGTCTGGCATCCGCTCCGTGCACCGCAACACCCGTGACATCGCCGGCACCACGCCCAAGCACGGCTTGCGCGGCGGCGCATAACATCGCGGGCCCGCCTGGCGGAGGTTTGGTATCGGCTAACACATGCAGCAAGGTCGCCACCTGGGCCAGGGTCTGTGCCTCCTGCGCCGCCGCCTGGCGGGCCGCATCGTGGAGCTCGGCCTGCAGCCAATCGAGCCGGGCGTGCCGGGTCACCTCGGCGGACACGATGACATAGGCAAGCAATGGAACGATGCCGGCCAGCAACACGAGGAGGAGACGCGAGCGGACGCGCCTGGCGCTGCCGACTTCACGGAACTGTGCCGGGAGGGCCTGGGACAGGGCAATCTGGGACGGCACGGGTCGGCTCCTTCGCGGCGGCGGGCGAAGGGCAGGCTAAGGATCAAACCTCAACCAATTGTTGCCATCAGCCGGGCAATCGTCGCGGCGAGGCATGGCGGAATGGCTATTGGCAGCCGGCGCGGGCGACGCAGCCCCGGCTCAGCGAAGCTGCGGGTTGTCGAATTGCGGATTGCGCCGCCGGTGCAGCGCCTCGGCAAGCGCCTCGGCCAACTGGCGCTTTGCCGCCTCGCCCAGTTCACGGCCGACCTCCTCGGTAGCCTGACGGGTTTGCAGCAGTAGCGCCGGCACCCGCCCCGGCCGCTCCAACAGGCGAACCGACATCCAGTCCGCCGGGAGGGCCCGCGTGCGAACCGTGCCGCGCGGCGAGGTGCGCACTATATGCAGACCCTGCTCGGAGAGCAGCAGCATCTCGCTGGCCCGCGCGGCGCGCATGTGCAAGCGGAACAGGACCCCCGCCAGCACCAGTTCGGCCCCGGCGAATACGCCCACCGGCCAGGCGCCAACAGCCACGAATACCGCCGAAGTGGCCCCGCAGGAAACCAGAAGCGCCGCCTGCAGCACCTGCATGCCGCGCAATGACAGGCTGCGGTGCGGCACGATCACCGCTTCGAACAAGACAGGCGATGCGCCGGGCGGAGTGGCCGCCATCCCGATCCTCCTTCCGCCCCCATGCTGCGGGGGCCACTCCGAGGGAGCCGCCGGCTTGTGCGACCCGTCCCGGAACGCGACAGTTCAGGAATGACGAAGACCGACGCCACCCGCAAGCCGCCATCAAAGCCGCTCAAGGCGCCGCCCAGAACGCGGCCGATGCCGCGCGCCGATGTGGAGCCCTTCATCCACGCCCTCGCCGTCGCCCACCCGAACCCGCGCAGCGAACTCGACTATACCAGCCCTTTCACCCTGCTGGTGGCCGTGGTTCTGTCGGCACAGGCAACCGACGCCTCGGTGAACCGCGCCACGGCGGGTTTGTTCCGTGACGCACCCACGCCGGCGGCGATGGTCAATCTGGGAGTAGATGGTGTGGCTGCGCATATCCGCACCATCGGCTTATGGCAGGGCAAGGCGAAAAATGTGGTGGAGCTCTCACGCCGACTCCTCGCCGAGCATGGCGGCGCGGTGCCGCACGACCGCGCCGCCCTGGAGGCGCTGCCCGGCGTGGGCCGAAAGACCGCCAACGTGGTGCTGAACGTTGCCTTCGGCGAGGCCACCATGGCCGTGGACACCCATATCTTCCGCCTCGGCAACCGCACCGGGCTGGCGCCCGGCAAGACCGAGCGGGCGGTGGAGGACGCGCTTGTCCGACGCATCCCTTCCACGCTGCTGCGCGATTCCCATCATTGGCTGATCCTGCACGGCCGCTACGTCTGCAAGGCGCGCCGGCCGGAATGCTGGCGCTGCGTGGCGGCGCCGTGGTGCCGCTACACCGCCAAGACCCCAGCGCCTGCACCCCACGCCCCAGCGGGCTGAGCGCCGGGACGCCGGCACCCGCATCTCGGGGCTCAGCCCCCCAGCCAAGCCGTCGCACGGAATTGCGACGAGGACCGGCAAAGCTGAAACCTACTTTGCTGAACCTCCGAATTTTGTGACTCCTGCCCAGCCGTGGCCCGACACAAAGGCCCGACGCGCCCATGATCAACCTTTATTTAAGCTCGTCACGGCACTCTGCTCGCGGGCCGCACAAAACGCGGCCAGGAAGGCGGACTGATGGCGGCGAAACAGGGTGGCAAGGGCCGCGGCGGCACCGTGGTGATCAAGCGCGAAGAGGTGGTCGAGGGCGGGCACCATGGCGGCGCGTGGAAGGTCGCCTATGCTGATTTCGTCACGGCTATGATGGCATTCTTCCTGCTGATGTGGCTGCTGAATGCCACCACGGAGGAGCAGCGCCGCGGCCTTGCCGACTACTTCACGCCGACGAACGTGCTGAGCCAGGGGTCTTCGGGCAACGGGCGCATCTTCGGCGGGCGTACTCCATTCGAGCGCGGCGAGTTGGTCAGCGATCGCGGCGCCATGAGTGTCGTGGACGGCCAGGCTGAGCAGTCCAACGACAATGACGACCCCGAATACGACCGCGCCCCCAACGCCCGCACAAGCGGCGCCGCGGATGTTCAGCAGCGGCCGGAAGGCAATCAACCCGACCCCGGCGGCGGACAGGGCCGGCTGGCCACCGATCAGGCTGGAAGGCAGGCGGCCGGCGGTGGCACGGCTGCTTTGCAGGCACTCACGCCCGCCCAGGCGTTGGGCCAGGCGCAGCGCCTAGCCAACGCCGGCACGGGGGACAATACGCCGCCCGGCACGGGCACCCGCTCCATCGACGACGCGGCGCTGCGTGCAGAGGTGGCGCGGCGCGAGCGCGAGTCGTTCGAGCAGGCAGCCGAGCAAATCCGCGAGGCGGTGCGCAATGACCCGGAACTGCGCCAGCTCGCCGCCCAACTCGCCATCGACCAGACCCCCGAGGGATTGCGCATCCAGATGCTGGACGAAGACCGCGTACCCATGTTCGCCACCGGCTCGGCGGCGCTGCACGACCGCGCCCGCGCCCTACTGCTCAAGATTGCCCCGGTGATCGCCCGCCTGCCAGGCAAGCTGTCGATCTCCGGCCATACCGACGCATCCCCCTTCCGCGGCAACGATCGCAGCAACTGGGAGCTGTCGAGCGAACGGGCGAATGCCACCCGCCGGCTCCTGGTCGAGAATGGCGTGGACGAGGCCCGGCTTAGCAGCGTGACCGGTAATGCGGACCGCGACCCGCTGCTGCCGGCCGATCCTTTCGCCGCGGCCAACCGGCGCATCGCCATCACCGTGCTGCGCGCGGTGCAGGCTACGCCATGAACGGCGGCGCGACGACAACGCACCGCATCTGGGGCAAGGCTGCGGCATGCTGGTAATCGGCGGATTTGTCTTCCTGCTGTTCTGCGTTTTCGGAAGCTACCTTGTCCACGGTGGCAAGTTTGGCACCATCATGGGTGCGCTGCCGTTCGAGGTGTGGTCGATCGGCGGTGCGGCAATTGGCACCTTCCTGATGTCCAACAGCATGCACGACGTGAAACACACCTTGCACGGCTTCAGCAAGATCATGAAGGGTGCGGTCTACAAGAAGGCCGACTACATCGATTTGCTGAGCCTGCTGTATTTCTTCATCCGCCTTGCAAGCACCAAGGGTGCCATGGCGTTGGAGGCTCATATTGAGAAGCCGGAAGACAGCGCCGCCTTCCAGAAGTTCCCCAAGATCCTGAAGAACCATCATGCCTGCGCCATGGTCTGCGACTACCTGCGCATGGTGGGCATGAACGCCGACGACCCGAACCAGATCGAGGACATAATGGCGCGGGAAATCAAGAAGACTTTGCACGAGGAACTGCACGGCGCGCATGCCCTGCAGAATATCGCCGACGCGCTGCCGGCGCTCGGCATTGTCGCGGCGGTGCTGGGCGTGATCAAGACGATGTCGTCGATCAACGAACCGCCCGCCGTGCTTGGCGGCATGATCGGCGGCGCGCTCGTCGGCACGTTCATGGGCGTGCTGATGGCCTATGGCATGGTGGGCCCTTGCGCCAGCCGCCTTAAGGGCGTGGTCGAGGAGGAGGCGAAGTTCTTCGAGGTGATCCGCGCCGTGCTGGTCGCCCACCTGCACGGCAACGCGCCGCAGGTCAGCGTCGAGACCGGTCGGAAGATGGCCCCGAACCAGCATATGCCGAGCTTTCAGGAACTTGAGGCGGCAGTGCAAAACCTGCAGATCGCATAGGCCCTCCGATCGTTCAGGGCGCGCGCCCGGGGTCGGCGGCGTCAGGCGCCGCCGACCGAAGCACCCGCGGCGATACGCAACACCATCGCCCGGGCGTCGCGCACCAGTTCCTCACCGCTGTTGGGGCGGGCGAGGAAATCAGCCCACGAATACAAGTCGGCCAGCGCTGCCATCCGCCGCCAGCCCTCGGGCAGCCGGCCGCCTCCAGCGCGATACCCTCGCACCACTCCTTCATCAAAGCCCGCCATCGTACCGGCTGGCGGGCGCAGCAGATTGGCCAGATCAAACGCCGGGCCGCCGACAAAGGCAAACTCCCAGTCGAGCACCGCCGTCAACTGCCATTCCTCGCCTGCACGGGCCACAAGGATGTTGGATGGGTTGAAGTCCGCGTGGGTCAGGCATGGCTGCACGAACCAGGGATCGTCGAGCAGGTGCCCGTCGCGCGCCACCATTGCCAGCACCGCCCCGGCGGCCGCCGCACCCAATCGGGAGGCCCCTGGCTCCCGCCCCAGGCAGGTGCGCAGCCAAGTCTCCAGCCCCGCCGCACCCGCCGGACCGTGCTGCGCGACAGCCAGATTGGCATCGAAGAATCCCTGGTTGGCGAAGGTGACGTCATGGATTCTTGCGAGCGACCGCCCTGCCGCCTCGCCCAGGGCCGCGGCAGCCTGCGGCGCTGAGGCCAGCGCCCGGTCCAACCGCTGCCCCTCCATCCATCGCAACAGGGCGCAGGGCAGGCCGAACACCGGGTCGGCCGGCACGAAGCCGAGCACACGCGGCACCGGCAGGCCGACGGAAAGCCGGCGCAGCAGCGCCACCTCGCGGTCGGCAGCCGCGGGGTCGCGCTGCCAGAAGCGCAGCAGCGCCATGCGCGGCACTGCCTGCCCCGGATCCGCCTGCTGCAGCACCACCCGCAGATTCGTGTTTGCCAGACCACCTGACGCAGGCACAGCCCGCGCCACCATGGCGGCCGGCATGAGCAGCGCGACAATGCGGCCCAACTCGGCCTGTGTCGGCGCCAGTGCCGCATCGCTCCTGCGCCACCCTTCGCGCAACTGCCGACTCCACTAGTGGTCCGACTCTGACGGATAGTGCCGTCAGAGTCGGACCACTATCTTGATTTTATGGTGCAGTCCAACGCTTCGATAACAAGCGTTTGGATCGCACCGCTAGATTTCGTGCCTGACCAATCCGGTGCACATCAGAGTACCTGGCGCCCGTATGAAGCGCCATTGGTATTGCCGCCCCTTCGCTGCCATGCTTGCGGTCCCACTGGCACAGCGCAGCAAAAGCATCGCGGACGACACATTTATTTATAAAATGATACTAAAATGCCCGCGTTCATGACCAGATGACAACCGCTTATTCGGGGTGCCATTATGGAACACCCATAGGGCCTCGGCGTTCAGCAGGTGCGATGCGCGAGGGCCGTGCATCGGGATGCTGGCCATGATGAGAGGAAATCTTGCAAAAGCCTGATCCTCCGCTGACCATCGCCGATATCGCGGAAATCACCGGGCGCCGCCAGCGCCAGCCGGAGGCTGTCCGAACCCGCGCCCGGCAGCGCGTCGCACGACGCTGGGCCATTACCGTTGCCACAGTAAGCGCTGTCGCAGTTGTCGTCGTGTGGCTGCTGATGCCGTGACGGCAGGACTGGACGACACACCTCGGATACAGGCCGAAGCGCAGCCGTCCTGACGGTGGCTCCGAGTTCTGGCGACGCCGGACATGCTATCTGGAGCGGCTCCCTTCCGCCCGATCCTCAATCGAATCACCTGCGCGACGACTGCATCGGCCCCGGCCGGCGCGGGTCCTGCTGCGCCGTCGTTCCGCCGCATGGCGGTGCCGGCTTGACCGCGCCTGCGAGCCTCGTAGATGCTGCCGCCAACGCAGCCAAGAACGCGGGTGCAGGGAGCGCCGCGCCACTGCAAGGGGATCACCCCGGTATCGCAATGCGGCCCCATCCACGCAACTTCACCCAGCCCCCGGCACGCGGCGCACCGCCCGCCCCAGGAGAGACGTCGATGATCCTTGACCCCGATGCGCAACGCGTACTCGAGATGATAAAGGCCGCCGGCCGGCCGCCCTTCAACACGCTGACCCCGGACGAGGCGCGGGGCTTCTTCGCCGCCGGGCGCACCGTGCTGCAGCCCGACTCGCCGGAAGTGGCCGAGATGCGCAACCTGCAAGCCCCCGGCCCCAACGGGCCGATCAGCTTGCGCCTTTACCGCGGCATGGGCCTTGCCACGGGCGAAGCAGTGCCGGTGCTGATCTTCTATCATGGCGGTGGCTGGGTGCTGGGTGACCTGGAGAGCCACGACCAGGTTTGCCGGGCGCTGGCCAACGCCGCCAGCTGTTGCGTCGTCGCCGTGGACTACCGCCTCGCCCCGGAACTGAAGTTCCCCGGTGCCATTTCCGACTCCGCGGCAGCCACACGCTGGATCCTGACGAATGCCGCCGACCTGGCCATCGATCCGGCTCGCGCCGCGGTGGGCGGCGACAGCGCCGGCGGCAACATCGCGGCGGTCATGGCCCTGATGGCACGCGATGCCTACCTGCCCGCCATCGCATTCCAGTTGCTCATCTACCCGGTCACCGACCTGGGCATGGGCCACGAGAGCTACCAGCGGGTCACCGAGGGCTATCCGCTTGTGGCCTCCACCATGCGCTGGTTCATCGATCACTACCTCGCCAGCACCGCGGACGTGACCGACTGGCGCGCCTCGCCGCTGCGCGCGGCCAGTCTTGCCGGCACGGCACCGGCCCTGGTGCTCACCTGCGCCCACGACCCGCTCTGCGATGAGGGGGTGGACTACGCCAGGCGCCTGGACCGTGACGGCGTGCCGGTGACCCACCTGCACTTCAACGATCAGATGCACGGCTTCCTGACGATGGGCCGCATCATCCGCGCCTCGGGCACCGCGATCGACATCATGGCGGCCAGCCTGCGCCGCGCCTGGGCACCGGCCTGACCGCGGCACCGCGCATGCACCGCTCCAACAACACCGAAACGGGGGAAACGATGGCCGGAATCCTGGCTGGCAAAAGTGCATTGGTGACGGGCGGCGCCTCGGGGATCGGGCGCGCCACCGCGCTGGCCATGGCCCGCGAAGGCGCGCGCGTGGCGGTCTCGGACCTGACCGAGGAGAGTGCGGCGGCCACCGTGGCGCTGATCAACACAGCCGGCGGGCAGGCCATCGCCATCGGCGCCAATGTCGCGGTGGAAGCGCATATCGCAGCCATGGTGGCGCGTGCCGTGGCCGCATTCGGGCGGCTGGATTGCGCCTTCAACAACGCCGGAATCTCGCCGCGAAACGTCGGCCCGGGCGGGCAGCGCACGCACGAGATGAACCGGCAATCGTTCGACGACATGCTGGCCGTGAACCTCACCGGCGTGTTCCTGTGCATGAAGTACGAGCTTGCGCAAATGCTGCAGCAGGGCGGCGGATCGATCGTCAACACCGCCTCCATCGCCGGGTTGATCGGCCTGCCCGCCGCCGCCAACTACGTCGCCGCCAAGCATGGCGTGGTCGGCCTCACCAAGACCGCGGCCATGGAATACGCGCAGGACAACATCCGCGTGAACTGCGTGAACCCCGGCTACATCAAGACGCCGATGACCGACCCCACCATGGCCGAGCGCCACGACGCGCTGATGGCCAAGGTGCCGATGGGCCGGCTGGGCACCGCCGAGGAAATCGCCGAGGCGGTGGTGTGGATGCTGTCCGACCGCGCCTCGTTCATGACCGGCGCGAGCCACGTCATCGACGGCGGCTACACCGCGGCATAGGGGCGCACGATGACAGGAATTCTGAACGGCAAGGTCGGCCTGGTCACCGGCGGCGCCTCCGGCATTGGCCGAGCAACGGCGGTGGCGATGGCCCGCGAAGGGGCGCGGGTGGCGGTGGCAGACCGCAGCGAGGAGAGTGCGGCCGGCACCGTCGCCCTGATCAACGCCGCCGGCGGCCAAGCCATCGCGATCGGCGGCGATGTAACGCAGGAGGCCGACGTGGCGGCGATGGTCGCGCGGACCACCGCAGCCTTCGGGCGGCTGGACTGCGCCTTCAACAACGCCGGCATCGGCGGCGGCGCGGTCGGACCGGGCGGCCAGCGCACCCACGAACTGAGCCAGGCGTCGTTTGATGCGATGCTGGCGATCAACCTCACGGGCGTCTTCCTGTGCATGAAGCACGAGATCGCGCAGATGCTGCAGCAGGGCGACGGCGCCATCGTGAACACCGCCTCGGTCGCCGGGCTGGTGGGGCTGGCCACCTCGGCGCATTACGTGGCCGCCAAGCACGGCGTGGTCGAGCTAACCAAGACCGCAGCGATCGAGTATGCGCCAGACGGCATCCGGGTGAACTGCGTCAACCCCGGCTATGTCACCACACCGATGACCGCCCGCGCCGTGGAGACGCGGCTCGACGCAATGATGGCCAAGGTGCCGATGGGGCGCATGGGCACACCGGAGGAAATCGCCGAGGCCGTGGTGTGGATGCTGTCCGACCGCGCCTCGTTCATGACCGGCGCCAGCCACGTGATGGACGGCGGTTTCGTCGCGGCCTGAACCCATGCCGCCCGGGACGGGGTTCCCGGGCGGCTGTTGGGTAGGGACCCTGGACCGGCACCTGGACCGGCACCTGGACCGGCACCTGGACCGGCACCTGCGCACTGATGATGTCCCCAGCGCCAGCGGCAAGAGCATTACACCCACAGCACCCGTCACCACGACCGGCCGCCGGCAGCACGGCCGCAGCGGCGTTGAACAGCACCAGCGCGCGGTGGAAACGGGTGGCGGCGCGTTCGGAAGTCGGACCTTGCGCTGCGGCGCTCACCGCCCGACGTTCCGGGGATGCGCACGCAGGCCAGCCACAGGAGCATCCTCCACGGAATCCCCCCAGATGCCAGGCGTCCGCGGGCGGTCTGGTCGAAGCTAATCCAGTGTGAAGCCGGCCCGGCTCCTTGTCCGAACGCGACCGTAATGGAACGATCTGTCGTACAAGTGCGGATTGCATTCCCGTCGTGAACCAGCCGCGATCCCTCACGGCCAGCGCCACGGTCGTACGCGGCACGCTGTGGAACATCGCCGGGCGCGTGTTGCCGCTGCTGGTGGCGCTGGCCGCGACGCCGCTGCTGGTGGCCAGCCTGGGCCTGGCGCGCTGGGGCATCTTCGCGCTGGCGCTGAGCCTGGTGGGCATGTTCGGCATCTTCGATCTGGGAATCGGCCGCGCGCTGACCCGCATGGTGGCCGACCGGCTTGGGGCGGAACGGCTTGATGGCGATGCTGCCGATGCCGCAGCCGAAGATGCCGCCGCGCGGGATGCAGCGGGGGCTGTGCTCACCGGCCTTGCGCTGCTCGCCGGCCTCGGCGTCGTCGCGGGGTTGGCAAGTGCCGCGGGCGCCTGGGCCTATACTGGCGTGCTCGACCTGCCAGGGCCATTGCGGTACGAGGTGCTGTGGGCGCTGCTGGTGTTGAGCGCCGCAGCCCCGCTCGTGCTGGTGAACGCGGCCCTGTGGGGCGTGCTGGCCGCCCACCAGCGTTTCGCCGGCGCCAACCTGGTCAACCTGCCGATCCTGGCGCTGTACTACCTGGGCCCGCTGGCGGCGCTGCAGGCCTGGGACAGCCTGGTGGCGGCCACCGCCGTGCTGGTGGCATGCCGGGCGGCGATGACGATCGCCTACTGGCGGCTGTGCCTGCACGCCCTGCCGGCGCTGCGCCATGCCCGGGCCGACCGCTCGGCAGCGGGGGCGTTGCTGCGCCAGGGTGCATGGATCACTGTTGCCAACGTGCTGTGGCCGATCACCCAGCACCTCGACCGCTTCATCATCGCCGCCCGCCTCTCCGCCGAGGCCGCGGCCCATTACGCCACCCCCTTCGACCTGGTGATCCGCATCGCCGTGCTTGGCCAGGCGCTGCTGGCCAGCGCCTTCCCCGCCCTCGCCACTGCCCTGGCCAGCGATGCGGACGCGGGGCCAGGCGCCGCCGGAAGGCTGTTCCGCCATTCGGTACTGGGCATCGCCGCCATGGTGTTGCCGCCCTGCCTCGCCTCCATCCTGTTCGCCGACCTGCTGCTGGCGGCGTGGCTCGGGCCCGCCTTCGCCCACGAAGCAGCGCCTGCCATGCGCTGGCTCGCCGCCGGCGTGGTGCTCTTCGCGCTGGACGGCGTGGTCGCGTCGCTGATCGACGGCGCCGGGCGATCGGCGCGCAATGCCTTGCTGGCAGCCGGCGAACTGGTGCTTTACCTGCCGGTGCTCCTGATCGTGCTGGATGATTTCGGCATCGCGGGCGCTGCCATCGTCTGGACCGCGCGCGCCCTGGCGACCGCCGCGCTGCGCACCCGCCTGGCGATCGGCGTGTACCCGGCCCTGGCGCCGGAGGTCCGGGCCCTGGCCCCCGCGCTGGCTGCCGGCCTGCTGGGGCTCGCCACGGCACTCGCCATGGCACCACTATCCCCTTGGCTGCGGCTGGCCGGCGCAGTGCTGCTGCCATTGCCGGCGGCCTGGCTGGCATGGCGGCACGGCCTCACCCATGGTGAGCGGCGTGCCGTGATGGCAAGACTGGTCCGTCGCCTGCGCCTGCGCTAAGCGGATCGCCATGGAAAATGTGATCTGGCTCCAGGTAGTGATCCTCGGCATTCTGGAGGGGCTGACCGAGTTCATCCCCGTCTCATCCACCGGGCATCTCATCCTGATGCAGACAGCACTCGGATTCGAAGGCCCACCCGGCCAGGTATTCGAGGTCGCCATCCAGATCGGCGCGATCATGGCCGTGGTGGTGCTTTATTTCCGCAAGCTGCTGGACGTGCTGCTGGGCCTGCCGCGCGACCCGGCGGCCCGGCATTTCGCGATGGCGATCCTGCTGGCATTCCTGCCCGCCGCGATCGTCGGCGTGTTGGCGCATGGCTTCATCAAGGCGGTGCTGTTCTCGCCCTGGGTGGTAGCGGTCAGCCTGATCGCCGGCGGCATCGCCATCCTGGTGATCGAGCGGATGCGCCCGGTCGCCGCCTATCATTCGGTGGAACGCCTGCCGCTCCTGCGGGCCCTGGCCATCGGCGGGATGCAGTGCCTGGCGATGATCCCCGGTGTGTCGCGCTCCGGGGCGACCATCATGGGTGCGCTGCTGCTGGGCGTGGACCGGCGAACGGCGGCGGAATTCTCGTTCTTCCTGGCCATCCCGACGATGTTCGGGGCGACCGTGTACGACCTCTACAAGAACCGCGACGTGCTGGACTTCGGCGATGCGGCAATGATCGGCCTCGGCCTTGCGGTTGCATTCCTCGCCGCGCTGCTGGTGGTGCGCGCGGTGGTGGGCTTCGTTGCGCGCCACGGCTTCGCACCCTTCGCGTGGTACCGCATCGCGCTGGGGTGCGTGTCGCTGGTCGTGCTCACCTTCGTCTGACGCCATGCGCCTCGGCGCGCTCGTCTTCGCCGCGGGCGGCGCGATCGCCATGGGCCTGCTCGCCCAGCAATGGAGCGAGCGCCGGCGGCTGCTGCGCCGCAACTGACCGTCAGGCCAGTGCCACCGAGAGGTCACGCACCAGCGCCGCCGTCACCTGCGGCCAGCGGTCGGCCGGCTGGTCGGCTGCCGCGTCGTCTGGCGCCGTGGGGCTGACGGCAAGCAACCCCACCAAGGCGTCGGCCAGCGCCACGGCCGTCGGCTCGCACAACCGCGCCAGCGTCGCGCCGGCAAGCTGCTCGGTGATGCCGCCCACCCGCGTCGCCACCACCCAGCGCCGCGCCGCGATCGCCGCCGCCGCCACGCCGCTTTGGCTCGCCTCGCGATACGGCAGCACCAGCGCGTCCGACCAGGCCAGGATCGCACCCACCTCGCCCTCCGGCACCCAGCGGTTCTCGACGCTGACGCCGGGCAGGCGGCGCAACTGGTCCAGCACCGACGATTCGGGGCCGCTGCCAACCACCCGCAACTCCATGTCCGCCCGCGGCCCCAGCAGCCCCATCGCCTCGGCAAGCAGGTCCAGCCCCTTGTATGGCAGCAGCCGGCCGAAGCAGAGCAGCCGCAGCTTCCCGCCATGGGCGCGCGGCGGCGGCGGCGGCGGGCCGAACGACAGGGGTGGCAGTTCGGTGAGGATCAGGCGCCGACCGTCGGCCAGCCGCTGCCCCCGCAGCCGGTCGGCGACATGGCGGCTGAGCGCCACCACCGCATCCGCCCGCGAAACCAGGCGCCGCTGCAGCACCATCTGCAGGGCGTAGAGGTCGCCGGGATGCAGGTCGGCGTCGTGCACCACCACGGCGAAGGGAATCCGGGCCCGCCGCAGCGCCGCGGCCATCAGCAGGTCGAGCGGCGCGGGCATGGCACAGATGGCGGCATCAGCCCGCAGCCCCGCCAGCCGATCGGCAAGGCCGCGTACCTGGAAGGGCAGGCGCGGCAGGCGGGCCAGCAGGTCGCCCATGCCGTCATATGTGTCCACCGGCAGGTCGCACGCCGGTGCAGCAGGCCCCGCCATGATCTCCGACTGGCGCGACAGCGACAGCAACGGCTCCACGCCCGCCACCCCACGCAACCCATCGGCCAGTTCCACGGCATAGCGCGGCCCGGCGCCGCGCCGCCCCCATTGCCAGACCAGCAGCCTCATGTAGCCCCCAACGCGGCGACCGCAGCCTGCAGCGACGCGGGGCCGAGCATCGCCCGGGCATAGGCCTGGCCACGCAGGCCGAGGTCCCGGCGCGCGGCGGGGTCATCGGCCAGGCGCACCAGGGCGGCGGCGGCGGCACCAACATCCGGCTCGGCCCAGACCGCGTCCGGCACCTCCAACACGCCGCGCGGATCATGCGCGGGAACCAGCCGGTAGGGCACCAGAACCGCGCTGTCTTCACTCATGAAATCCATGTTGCCCGACCATCCCGTCGCCACCACCGGGCGGGCCAGCAACATCGCCTCCGCCGGCACCAGGCCGAAGCCCTCGCTGCGGTGCAGCGACAGCACGATATCCGCACAAGCTGTCAGCGCATGCGACTCGCCTTGCGCCAAGGTGCGGGTCTCGATGCGGATGTTGCCAGCCCCGGCGACAGCCTCGCGCAGGGCGGCGAAATCAGCGGGGAAATGCCCGGGATGGCCAACCTTCAGCACCAGGAGGCGGTCCTCGCGCGCCCCGAAGGCCTGGCGGAAGGCAGCGATGGCAGCCAGCGGGTTCTTGCGCACGAAGCTGGAGGCGAGGTTGAACGACACCAGCACCACCACCGCGCCGGCCGGCAGCCCAAAGGCCGCCCGGTCCAGCGCGGAAGGAACCGGCGGAGCGATTGCCAGGGGATAGCTAACCGTGCGCAGCGCGATCCGTCCTTTCTGTGGCGACAAGGCGGCCTGCGCCAGCCAGGGGGTCATCGCCGTGGCGGTGAAACGGCTGGTCACCCAAACCTCATGCACGAAGCGCAGCCCCACTCGCCAAGTCTCCGGCACCACCGGAAGTTCCCAGTTCCACATGCCGACCACGTGCCGACCGCGCAACAGCCGACGTGGCACGCGCAGCAGGGCCAATGGCAGCGAGGGTGGATTGACATGCAGCAGCAATGGTACGCCTGCGGGAATGTCCACGTCATCCCGCCGGGGCGCATCCACGTCCAGCGTCCAGGTCATGACGCCCATGCCGGCGAGGGCGTCGCGCACCAGGCGAACGCCCATTCCCAGGCCGGAGGGTCGCGAGAACTCCCCCAGCAGCACCATGCCCGGGCGCACCGGGGGTGGCGGCCGGTCCGGGCGAGGCGCCAGCAGCGCGGTGCCATGGCGCAGTAGCGCGCGGCGTGGGCCAGCCGGCAACACCCGCCAGGCACGATGCAGCAGCGACGGCGTGTCATGGACCATTCCGGCTAACAGGCTGCCGTGATGCCCCGGATCCGACAAGCGCCAGGTTTCAAACGGCCGCCATGTTGTTCAGATGGCAGGCGCTGCGGTGCCCGGCCGCCACATCCACCAGCGCCGGCGCCTGCTCGCGGCACACCTGCATGGCATGCGGGCAGCGCGGGTGGAAATGGCAGCCGCTCGGCGGATTGATCGGCGACGGGATCTCGCCCTTGATGGCGGTGAACTGCCGCTTGCGCGTGTCGATGCGCGGCACTTCGGCCAGCAGCGCCTGGGTGTAGGGATGGTTCGGGCGGTCGAATATATCCTCCGCCGAAGCCTCCTCCACGATGCGGCCCAAATACATGATCGCCACCCGGTCCGACAGGTGCTCGACCACGCCGAGGTCGTGGCTGATGAACAGGTAGGTCAGGTTGAGGTCGCTGCGCAAATCCATGAACAGGTTGAGGATCTGCGCCTGGATCGACACGTCCAGCGCTGCCACCGCCTCGTCGCACACCAGGAATTCCGGCTGCACCGCGAGCGCGCGCGCAATGCCGATGCGCTGGCGCTGGCCGCCGGAGAACTGGTGCGGGTAGCGGCGCTTGTAGGCGGGGTCGAGCCCGGCGCGGCGGAACTGCGCGTCCACATAGGCGTCGAAGCCTTCCGGCCCGATCAGCCCATGCACGCGCGGCGCCTCGCCGACGATGTCGTCCACCCGCATGCGCGGATTGAGGCTGGCGTAGGGGTCCTGGAAGATCATCTGGACCTTCAGCGTTGCCTGACGCTTCTCTTCGTCGGAAAGAGTGCCGATATCGCGCCCCTCGAACAACACCGTGCCGTCGGAGGGCGGCATGATGCCGGCCACCATGCGCCCCAGCGTGGACTTGCCGCAGCCGGACTCGCCCACCAGCCCCACCACTTCGCCGCGGCGGATGGTGAGGTCCACGTTATCGACGGCGCGCACCATCGTCTCGGGCACCGGATGGCCGACGGCCCGGCGCAGCCCCTGGGCCATGCGGGCGGCGACATCAAGCGTCTTGCCGAAGCGCTTGGAGATGCCGCGCAATTCGATGACCGGCGCGGTGCCGGCGGATTGTGGCGGCGCAGGCGCGGCGCTCATGCCACCATCTCCAGTTGCGGATGGAAGCAGCGCAGGGTGCGGCCCTCCACCGGGTGGGTGTTCTGCGGGTCCTGCTCGCACACCGCATCGGCGCGCGGGCAACGGCTGCGAAAGGCGCAGCCCACCGGCAGATTCAGCAGCGACGGCGTCATGCCCGGGATCTGGCGCAGCTTGCTGCCACGCGCGTTGCGGCTGGGCACGCTGCCGATCAGGCCGTGGGTGTAGGGATGCAACGGCCGGTCCAGCACCTCGGCCACGGTGCCTGTCTCGACGATGCGCCCGGCATACATCACCGCGATATCGTCAGCCAAACCCGCGATCACCGATAGGTCATGGGTGATCCAGATCAGCGCGGTGCCGACCTCGCGCGCCAGCTTCTGCACCTCGGCCAGGATCTGCGCCTGGATGGTCACGTCCAGCGCCGTGGTCGGTTCGTCGGCGATGATCAGGTCCGGCCGGTGCAAAAGGGCGATGGCGATCGCCACACGCTGGCGCATGCCGCCGGAGAACTGGTGCGGATAGGAGGTCAGCCGCTCCTCGGGGCTGGGGATACCCACCATGCCCAGTGCATCGCGCGAACGTTGCCGCGCCGTCTCCCGCGAGACGTTGTCATGCGCCAGCACCGTCTCGATCATCTGCGTGTCGATGCGCAGGACCGGGTTCAGCGTCATCATCGGGTCCTGGAAGATCATGGCGATGCGGTTGCCGCGCAGGTCGCGCAGTTCGCCTTCGTCGAGCTTCGTCAGGTCCCGCCCCTGGAACAGGATCTTGCCCGCGGTGATCCGCCCGGGCGGATCGACCAGCCCGATCACCGAAAACCCGGTGACCGACTTGCCGGAGCCGGATTCACCCACCAGCCCCAGCACCTTGCCGCGCGGCACCTGGAACGAGATATCGTCGACCGCCTTCACCACGCCGTTGCGCGTGAAGAAATGCGTGGAGAGGCCCTGCACGTCCAGGGTGATGTCGCTCATGGTCCGCGCCCTACTTCTTCAGCCGCGGATTGAGCACGTCACGCAGATGATCGCCCACCAGGTTGATCGCCACGATCGTCACCAGCAGCGCGATGCCCGGGTAGAAGCTGATCCAGTATTTGCCGGACAGCATGTACTGATAGCCGTTGGCGATCAGCAGCCCCAGCGACGGCTCGGTGATCGGCACGCCCAGGCCGAGGAACGACAAGGTTGCCTCCAGCGTGATCGACCGCGCCACCAGGATGGTGCCGATGACGATCAGCGGTGGCATGCAATTGGGCAGCAGGTGGATGAACAGCAGCCGCCAGCGCGGCAAGGCGAGGCACTTGGCCGCCTCCATGTATTCGCGCCGCGTCTCCACCAGGGCGGCACTGCGCGCGGTGCGCGCGTAGCGGGCCCATTCCACGATCACCAGCGCCAGCATCACGTTCATCACGCCCTTGCCGAGGAACGCCAGGATCATCAGCGCCACCAGGATGGCCGGAAACGACAGCTGCAGGTCCACCAGGCGCATGATCGCCGTCTCGATCTTGCCGCCGGCGAACGCCGCCAGCAGGCCGAGCGCGGTGCCGATCACGCCGGCAATCAGCGCCGAGCCGACGCCCACATACAGCGAGATGCGCAGGCCGTACATGATGCCCGACAGCATGTCGCGCCCCTGGTCGTCGGTGCCGAGCCAGAAGGTCATCCCGGTTTCCATCGATACGCTACCCGGCGCCAGCCGCCCGTCCATGATGTCCAGCTGGGCGAGGTCGTAGGGATCCTGGGGCGAGATCAGCGGCGCGAACAGCGCTATGGCCACGATCGCGACCACCACGACGAAAGCCGCCACCGCCACCTTGTTCTCGGCGAACTCCGAGATGAAGCGGGCAAACGGCGTCTCTTCCTTGGGGGCGACCGGCGCCTCGGGCGGGGCCGGCACGGCGGTGGCGCTCATTCCTTGGTCTCCAGCCGCACGCGCGGATCAAGCACGGTGTAAAGCAGATCGACGAGCAGGTTGATGATTATGAACAGGAACACGATCATCATCAGGTAGGCGACGATCACCGGACGGTCGAGCACGTTGATGCTGTCGATGATCAGCTTGCCCATGCCGGGCCAGGCGAACACGCTCTCGGTCACTACCGCGAAGGCAATCAGCCCGCCGATCTCCAGCCCCACCACGGTAACGATCGGGATCATGATGTTCTTCAGCACGTGCACGAACACCACGCGGTTGGGCGAGATGCCCTTGGCGCGGGCGAACTTCACGTAGTCCATCGGCAGATTCTCGCGCACCCCTGCACGGGTCAGTCGCAGCACCAGGGCGATGTTGCCCAGCGCCAGGTTGAACGCCGGCATCGCCATGTGGGCCAGGCCGTCGGCGGTGAGGAACGACCATTGCACGCCGAACAGTTCCGCCGTCTCGCCCCGCCCGGTGCTGGGCAGCCAGCCGAGTTGCACCGCGAAAACCATGATCATCATCAGCCCGACCCAGAAGGTGGGCAGCGAGAACCCCAGGATCGACGTGCCCATGATCATCCGTCCGGTCACCGAGTCGGGCTTCAGCCCGGCATACAAGCCAAGCGGGATGCCGATCACGATCGACAGCAGCACGGCCGTCAGCGCCAACTCCAGGGTGGCCGGCATGCGGGTGGCGATCAGTTTCAGCGCCGGTTCGTTGAACACGAAGCTGCGGCCGAGGTCGCCCTGAACAGCACCGAGCAGGAAGCGCCAGTATTGCTCCCACAACGGCTTGTCGAGCCCCAGGGCAATCACCGCGCGGGCGCGTTCGGCCTGGTCGGCTTCCGGCGAGATGAGGATCTCCACCGGATCGCCAATCACGTTCACGCCGATGAACACGATCACCGTCATGGCCAGCATGACGAACACGGCCTGGATCAGCCGGCGCAGCATCCATGTCGTCATTGGCCGCTCATCTTCCTCATCGGTCTCTCACCCTTTCCCGCCACGCACGGTCACAGCGCCTTCGTCCGGCGCCGTGTGGCCGGCTACTTCGCGACCGTCACGTCCGCAGCGTGGGTCGCCTCGTCGGCCCGCGCGACATAGCGCAGGTTGGGCTTCATGCCCCAGACGTTCTTCTGCTGGTAGAGCGTCATCATCGCCACATCAGCCATGGCCATGCGGGTCGCCTCCATCAGCACGACTTCGCGCTCGTCATCGTTGGTGATGGCGGTGGCGCGCTCGATGATCGCGTCCAGCGCTGGATTGGAGTAGCGGGCGCGATTGGCTGAGCCGAAGCCCTTGGACGCGTCGAAAGTGTGGATCAGCGCGCGCAGCGGGTTCGATGCCTCGCCGGTGGAGGTGCCCCAGGCCACGAAGAAGGCCGAGAACTCCTGCTTGCTGGCCCGCCCGATGAAGCTCGGCCAAGTGATCGCGTCCACCTTGGTCTGCACGCCGATGCGGCTCCACATCTGGCCGATCGCCTGGATGACCTTCTCGTCGTTAACGTAGCGGTCGTTCGGCCCGTGCAGCGTGATGCGGAAGCCGTTCGGGAAGCCGGCCTCGGCCAGCAGCTTGCGCGCGCCCGCCGGATCATACTTCAGCACGCCGATGTCAGGCACGTGGCTGTAGTTGCCCTGGGCCAGGAACTGCCCAGTCGGCACCGCGGCACCTTCCATAACCCGGTCGACGATTGCCTCGCGGTTGATAGACATCGACAGGGCGCGGCGCACCCGCACGTCCTCGAACGGGCTCTTGTCCAGCTTCTCGCCATTTGGGCCGCTGACGAAGGGCTGGGCGCCCTTGCGCGAGCGGTCGAGCAACACGTATGCGAACCGCAGCGACACCGCCTCGGACAGCGCCACGCGCTTGTCGCGGCGCAAATTCGCGAGGTCGGAGGTCGGCACCGCCTCGATGAAGTCCACATCGCCCGCCAGCAAAGCCGAGGTGCGGGCGCTGTCGTTGGGGATCATGCGGTAGACCACCCGTTCCCAATGCGGCTTCGCCCCCCAGAAGGCGTCGTTGCGCACCAGTTCGGCGCGGTCGCCCGATTGGAATGAGGTGATGCGGAAGGCGCCGGTGCCGATGGCGTGCTTGAGCGAGTTGAAATCCTCGATCGACGGCTCGGCGCCCAGGCCCTTCG
>Ga0105055_10000557_pt1 | contig 58179 bp, 47 predicted proteins | sample BON03_FD_78090 | JGI IMG/M metagenome (GOLD analysis project Ga0105055, IMG submission 78090) | Freshwater microbial communities from Lake Bonney liftoff mats and glacier meltwater in Antarctica - BON-03 | ecosystem: Environmental > Aquatic > Freshwater > Ice > Glacier meltwater | place: Lake... | reverse complement strand
TTTTAACTCCAAAATAAAGCTCTTTAGGGCTAACCTTAGAGGCGTATCTGATACTGACTTTTTCCTCTTTAGACTAAGTAAGCTTTTTGCCTAGCTCCCCATAAAATACAGCTGACCCCAAATACTTGCCTACTAGTAATAGGACTCCACAGAGTATTTCGAGCACTCCAATAATGGTCATGAAATTAGATGACATTAATGCACCCATAACGGTACCCATTTGCTCTGAAATCTCTGGTGGAGGCATAAACCCAGCAAACTTGTTAATTCCGAAAATTAGTAAAAACGCTCCTAAAAGAATGCGTACTGCTAGTGTAACTGTTTTGTTCATAATTTTGATTAATTTGGTTTAAGTAATTACAATATAACCAAATTATACATAGGATCACATACGAGGATATGCACTACTGGTATGTACTGAAAAATATTAGGCCTCCTTTTTTTCTAGAGCCGCCTTCACAAACCGCACGAATAGTGGGTGAGGGGCATCTACCGTACTTTTTAGTTCTGGGTGGTATTGCACACCGACAAACCACGGATGTGTCGGTATTTCTATTACCTCTACCAAATCATTATCAGGGTTTATACCTACGGCCTTCATTCCTGCTTTTTCAAAATCTTTCAGGTACTTACCATTGAACTCATAGCGATGACGGTGTCGTTCAGAAATAAGTGATTTGCCATAAGCTGTGTAAGACTTAGAGCCCTTCTCTAATTTGCATTTATATGCACCTAGTCTCATAGTACCGCCTTTTTGAGATACGCCTTTTTGGCTGTCCATTAGGTCTATGACTGCATTTTTGGTTTCAGTCATCTCACTGCTATGCGCATCTTTCATTCCCAGTACATTTCGGGCATATTCTATGACTGCACATTGCATTCCTAAGCAAATTCCGAAGAAGGGGATCTTGTTTTCGCGGAGGTATTGAATCGTGTTTATTTTTCCTTCTATTCCTCTATCACCGAAACCTGGAGCTACGAGCACGCCGTCTAAATCTCTCAATCGATCGGCTACATTATCTTCATTGATGTTTTCTGAGGGAAGAAGGCTAAGATTAACCTTACACTCGTTTACGGCTCCTGCGTGTATAAATGCTTCTATGATTGATTTATATGCATCAGGGAGCTCTACGTATTTCCCTACTAAGCCTATATTTACTTCATTTTTAGGATGTTTCAACTTGAATAAAAAATCTTTCCAACTATCCAGGTCTGCTTCTGTACTAGTGGGAAGTCTAAGTTTAGCTAGGACTACTTTATCTAGCTTCTCTTTCTCCATCATAAGAGGCACATCGTAGATGGTTTCTACATCTATGCTCTCTATTACGGCATTTAGATTTACGTTGCAAAAGAGGGCAATCTTGTTTCGAACCTCTTTACTCAGCTTATGCTCAGTTCTACATACCAATATATCTGGTTGTACACCTGCTTCTAGAAGTTTTTGTACGGAGTGTTGAGTAGGTTTAGTCTTGAGCTCTCCTGCCGCTGCTAGATAGGGTACTAATGTAAGGTGTATCACTGCACAGTCATCACTACCTAGTTTTCTCTTTAATTGCCTTACAGACTCTACGTAGGGTAGGGACTCTATGTCACCTACGGTGCCACCTAGCTCTGTGATTACGATATCATAATCACCACTATCACCCAGAATCTTCATTCTACGCTGTATCTCATCCGTAACGTGGGGAATAATTTGAACTGTTTTCCCGAGATACTTTCCTTCTCGCTCATTGTTGATTACAGTACTGTATACACGTCCTGTAGTTACGTTATTGGCTTGTGAAGTAGGAACATTAAGAAAACGCTCGTAGTGACCAAGGTCTAAATCGGTCTCCGCTCCGTCGTCAGTCACATAGCATTCGCCATGCTCATACGGATTCATAGTACCAGGGTCTACATTTAGATAGGGATCAAATTTTTGGATAGTTACTCTATAGCCTCTCTTTTGAAGAAGTTTAGCTAGAGATGCAGAAATGATTCCTTTTCCCAATGAAGATGTGACTCCGCCAGTGACGAATACGTATTTTGTGTCCATAAATGATTAGTTTTTAGTGTCCCAAAAAGGAAAAAGCGTGCTAGGAATTAGCAAAATACTCTCCGTTTGCGTACGGTGGTCAAAAATAGGCTAAACTGAAGGGTAAAGGTGAATCCTTAATTTTTGGATTTCAATATGTTTTCAACATACTAAAGGTTTAATACCAAGTTAAGTTTGGCTTCTGAGAGAATTTGGATTGAAATGATTGATGTTTTAGACTCTTGTACTTAATCTACTTTGTTTTTCAATATAGACTCAACAGCTAACAAATCTTCTGGGGTGTCTACACCTATTAGTATATTCTCAGTAACCATAGCAGATACTACAATATGATTTTGTACCCAACGAAGCTGCTCTAGTCGCTCTACTTCTTCTAATAATGATGCGTCTAAATTCTTAATCTCTTCAAAGGCAGGGGCAGTAAATCCATAGATACCAATATGCTTAAAAGCGACCTCTGGTTTGAACTCCTCCATATATGGGATAGGGCTGCGACTAAAATAGCATATATCACAAAATCCTTCATCAAAAGAAGTAGGTACTGCTTTTACGATATTGTGGTTTTTATAATCCGCTTCGTCATTTATGGGTTGTATAAACGTTAAAACGTCTACATCTTCTTCTTCAAAGAGGTCGAGCATTCTATTGATATCACTAGCATCTATTAAAGGTTCATCTCCTTGCACGTTGATGATGACATCGTATTCTGTTCCATCTGAAGTGAGTATCTCTAGCGCTTCCTCGCATCTTTCAGTACCGTTTTGTGCAGCATCAGAAGTCAGTATTGCCTGTCCATCGAATGCTTCAACCGCATTGATAATCTCTTGGCTATCAGTGATGATAAATACATCTGTGGCTTCACTTTTTTCAGCAGCTTCGTATACCCATTGTATCATTGGCTTACCTAAAATAGGAGCTAAAGGCTTATTAGGGAAACGTGTAGATTCTAATCTACAAGGTATTAATATGACGCTTTTCATTGTTTTAGTTTTAAGTTTAGAGTGTTAGCTTCTATACCTCTCTATCTACATCCCACTGCTCTAAATAGTCTGCTACTCTGCGTACAAACATCCCACCTAGTGCACCGTCTACTACTCTGTGATCATATGAGTGAGATAGGAACATTTTATGTCTAATACCTATTAAGTCGCCGTGCTCTGTTTCTATCACAGCAGGTTTCTTTACGATAGCACCCATAGCCATAATGGCTACTTGCGGCTGGTTTATGATAGGAGTACCTAGTATATTCCCAAATGTACCTACGTTGGTTACAGTGTAGGTCCCACCCTGAATTTCATCTGGTTTTAACTTGTTACTTCTCGCTCTGTTGGCTAAGTCATTTACTGTCTTAGCTAAGCCAGTCAGGTTCATAAAGTCTGCATTCTTTATTACAGGAACGATTAGATTACCGCTAGGAAGAGCCGCGGCCATCCCCACATTGATATTTTTGTGCTTTATGATGGTATCTCCGCTTACTGATATATTTATCATTGGGAAATCCTTTATGGCTTTGGTGATAGCTTCTATGAAGATAGGAGTGAAGGTGAAGTTTTCGCCTTCTCTTGCTTTGAACGCACCTTTTATCTTATTTCTCCAGTTTACTAGATTGGTGACATCTGCTTCTACGAATGAAGTAACATGGGGAGAAGTATGTTTACTCATCACCATATGGTCAGCTATCAGCTTTCGCATACGACCCATTTCTATAATTTCATCACCTGGATTTAGATTTATGGCTGGAGCTGATTTAGCGACAGGTGCAGGGTTAGAAGTAGCTGCTGGTGCAGGCATTGGCGCAATTGTCTGAGGAGTTGGAGTTGACGCTACACCATTTCTCACAAAGGCTAAAATATCTTTCTTGGTCACTCTTCCTTCTTTTCCTGTTCCCGGAATAGTCTCTAGATGCTGCATAGATATTCCCTCTGTACGAGCGATATTCATTACTAACGGAGAGTAAAATCTATTGGTCTCAGTATTGTTTGGTACAGGTGATGCAGTATTCTGAGCTTGATCTACGGTACTTTCTATAGCGTCTACAACTGATTTTGCACTATCTGGAGTTTTTTCTACTCCGGCAGATACCTTTTCTGCTAAAGGAGCAGATGTAGCACTTCCACTAGCACTTATAATAGCTATGGCTTCACCTACTGCTACTACATCGCCTTCATTGTACAGCTTTTTTACAAGTATCCCAGCTTCCATGCTTGGCACTTCGCTATCTACCTTATCGGTGGCTATTTCTAGTACAGCTTCGTCTATATCTATAGAGTCACCTTCGTTTTTTAGCCAAGAGATAATAGTTGCTTCCGCAATACTTTCGCCCATTTTAGGCATTATTAATTTGTATTCTGACATAGCTTATGGAGGTGCAAAAGTAAGATTTTTGGGTGAGCGAAATAATAATTTCAATTAGAATAAAAGCTATGTCATCTAATATTCTTTATATTTCGATTAAAATGCCATTCTTTTGGTGCAGAGTTCTAATGAATCTCTAGAGAGTCATTACCTTGCGGGATATAAATAATTATGAATATTAGAATAACGTTAGTCTTTTTATTAGCTCTCGCCTCGTTTAGTTTAATTGCTCAAAAAGCAGAAACTAAAAAAGATAAAAATAAGAATGAGTATATCAGTTATGCGAATGACCCTACCAACTCAAGATGGTATACTTTAAAAAATGGGCTGACGGTGGTACTGGCTCAAAATAGTACGGAGCCTCGTGTACAGACGCTTATAGCAACTAAAGCTGGAAGCAGTAGTGATCCAGCAGAAAATACCGGACTTGCTCATTATTTAGAGCATATGCTCTTTAAAGGTACGGATATGTACGGTAGCTTAGATTTCAAAAAAGAGAAGGTATATCTGGACCAGATAGATGCACTTTATGAAAAATATAATCAAACCAAAGATGAGTCTGAACGATCATCTATATATAAAGAGATAGATAAAGTAAGTGGAGAAGCTGCAAAGTTTGCGATAGCAAATGAGTATGATAAAATGCTTCAAGGCATAGGTGCTCAAGGTACCAATGCTTTTACCAGCTTTGAGCGGACCGTATATGTGAATGATGTGCCTAGTAATCAGGTAAGCACTTGGTTAGATATAGAAGCAGAGCGTTTTAGAAATCCGATACTCAGACTCTTTCACACAGAGCTAGAGGCCGTGTATGAGGAAAAGAATAGATCCTTGGATAATGATGGTAGCCAAGTGTATGAAAAGCTTTTGGCTTCATCATTTCCAGATCATAATTACGGAAGACAAACTACCATTGGAACTATTGAGCATCTCAAAAACCCTAGTTTAGTAAAGATAAGAGCGTACTATAATACCTTTTACGTACCTAATAATATGGCAGTAATAATGGTAGGGGACATAGATTTAGCAGGTACATTTCTTGAGGTTCAGAAAAAATTTGGCTATATGCAGGCTAAACAGGTACCCAAACTAGTCTTTGAGGAAAGCAACCTGCCAAGACAAAAGGAAATTATTAATGTAGTCGGACCTAGCCAAGAGTCTCTAATGATGGGTTATCGTGTTCCTAATGCAATGGATAAAGATGCCGACTTAGTGCTGTTAGTAGATCTTATACTGGCTAACTCTAGTGCAGGATTAATAGACTTAAATATGGTGAAGGCTCAACAATGTATCCAAGCCTATAGTTCTACGATGATGCTTAAGGAGAGAGGCTTGCACTATTTTGCTGGTACTCCGCTAGAAAATCAAAGTTTGGAGGAGTTACAAGAGTTGTTTTATGAGCAGATTGAATTATTAAAAAGTGGTGAGTTTGATATGGAACTCGTAAAAAGTATCGTATTAAATCAAAAAGTAAGTAAAATACGTGAATACGATTCCTACAGAGCAACTGCATATTCTTTAATGGATGCTTTTGTTATGAATAATTCTTGGTCTGCAGAGTTATCTAAGTTAGATCATATGCTTACCTATTCTAAAGAAGATGTTATGAACTTCGCTATTACGTATTACTCAGAAGGACATGTGGTAGTGTATAAGAGGCAAGGCGAAAAATCGGAGTCGTTAAAAGTAGATAAGCCCGAGATCACAAAAGTGGAAGTGAATAGAGGTAAAACTTCTCCATTTGTAGGGGATATATTAGCTAGAAAGACCAACCCTATAACACCACAGATTTTAGAATACGAAAATGAAATAGCCTTTGGTAAAATCAATGGAAAGATTCCTGTATGGAAGGTAAAGAAGGGCGATGAGCAGTTATTTTCTATGTATTATGTACTGGATATAGGTTCTCGAAATGACCAAAAACTTGCTCTCGCGGTGGAGTACCTGGAGTATCTAGGCACAGAGGACTATACTGCAGATCAAATAAGTACAGCGTTCTATAAACTGGCGTGCAACTATGGAGTCTCCACAGGGAGCGAGCAGAGCTACGTATACCTGAACGGACTTGCGAGTGAATTTGAAGAAGCGGTACAACTTTTTGAGCATTTACTTCAAAATGCAGTAGCAGATGAAGAAAAACTAAAGCAAATGGTAGCCCAAAAACTGAAATCTAGAAAGGATGCCAAGTTAAATAAAGGTGCAATAATGGGTAGGTTAAGAAACTATGCACTTTACGGCCAAGAAAACCCATCTACCTATTTTTTAAGTGAAAAAGAATTGATGGAAATAGGTGGTGAAGAACTTACTACCTATATTCATAACTTAGGTAACTATAAGCACAAAGTGTTTTATAGTGGCCCATTGACTATTGGAGAATTAGACGGAATCTTAAATAAAGTACATACTACACCAGAGGAGTATTTACCTACGCCTCCCTTCAAGGAGTTTGAAATGACAGATACAGACGGTAAATCCGTATACCTAGCCCACTATGATATGGTACAGGCTGAGATTATGTGGCTTAAGAAATCCACTGAACTAGCACTTAGTGAGTCAGCAGATATAGATATGTTTAATGAGTACTTTGGTGGGGGTATGAGTAGCATCGTATTCCAAGAGATAAGAGAAGCAAAAGCACTTGCTTATTCTACGTATAGCTTTTATTCAGAGGCAAGTAAATTAGGAGATAATAATGTAGTTTTGGCTTATGTAGGCACGCAGTCTGATAAGATGAAAGATGGTATGGAAGCTATGAATATTCTGCTTGCAGATTTACCAGAAGATCAAAAAACTTTTGATAATGGTAAACAAGCACTTAAGCAAAACTTAGAAACGAGCAGGATATTGAAGACTTCTATATTGTTTAATTATGATCAAGCTCTTAAGCTAGGGGTAAAAGAAGATTTACGAAAGCTGAATAGTAAGAGACTGGAGAGTATATCCTTGGCAGATGTCACCGCCTTTCACAAGGATAGAATAATAGGAGACTTCACCTACATCATATTAGGCGATAGAGATAAAATAGATAAAAAGTACCTGGCAAAGTATGGTGAAGTAAAAGAGCTTAGTCTAGAGACACTATTTGGTTATTAGGTTAGTATGGACTTAAACGGAAAGTGTGTAGTGATCACTGGTGTAAGTAGAGGGATAGGAAATGCCCTAGTTCATCAGTTTTTAGCCAAAGGATGTATGGTAGGAGGGATGGGTCTCAATGATCCAAAAATTGCTCATCAGAATTTTTCTTTCTATAAGACGGATATACGTAAGAGTGAAAATGTGCGAACATCCTTTAACTCTTATCTGAAAAAGACCGATAATCAGATTGATATATTGATAAATAATGCTGGAGTAGGATATTTCGGCAAAATAGAGGACTCCACAGACGATCAAATAGCACAGATGTTTGAAGCTAATGTGTACGGTACGCTCTACACGTGTAGAGAAGCTGTACCAATGATGAAGGCACAAGAGAGGGGACACATTATAAATATAGCAAGTACTGCTGCTCTAGAAGGGTATCCGGAGGTAAGCGTCTACTGTGCTACTAAGCATGCTGTGAAAGCTATATCCGAAAGTATGTATAAAGAGCTTCGAGACTTTGCAGTGAAAGTGACCTGTGTTTATCCCGGAAGTGTTAAGACAGATTTCTTCAGAAATATAAAAAGCATAGAGCCGCATGACTATATGCTCATGCCAAATGATGTAGCGACTATGATAGTGCAAGCCACTGAAATGCCTGATAATTTTCATCAGGTGAATCTAGAAGTAAGACCCCTTCAGCCTAAAGGACCAAAGAATTGATCTGTATAACTATTGAATTCTATATCAATCAATTATAGCTCGATAACCTGATCTACACGCTTCAGGCTAAACTGAGATTGAGTTAGCCTCGGGTATTTGGCAGTAGGCTCGCAGCTTACATATGTTTTACCGTTATACCCAAATGATCCAGTAGGTTCATAACCAGGTATTTCTATACCTAGGCTCAGATGCTCATCCTTTTGAAAAAACAGACCTACAGATTTAAAACCTAAAATTTCTTTAGTGAGGTATGCAAGCAGCATAGCTTTATCCTCACAATCTGCAGTACTAGCCATTATGGTTTCCTCTGGATAGTAAAATCTTTCTTCGCCATACTTAGCGTAGTCACTGCCGTAAGGCACTACCTGCTGTACAAATGCCAGTAGAAATCTGACTTGATCTACTGTTTCTCGGTCTGCCACTTGAGCTCTGAGATACTCTACAACGGTGGCTTCCATCTCATTACTCATGTGCGCGGAAGTAAACTCTTTTCCTAATTCATACATAGGTAGATCTGCTAAAAATTCTACCACAGACTGATTACTCTCAGCAGTGAACTTGTGCTTTTCTACCCCAAAACTGAAGTTGACAATCTTACTTCTTTTTTTAGCATTGATAGAGGGAGTTGCTTTTATATTATGTCTTATACGCTTATTGGTTTGCTTACTATCCCCGTATATAGTATGTTTTCCTTTGTTTTTTCTGTTTTTAAAGTTAAGGTCTTTATAAGATTTATTATTGTATTGGATGAAGATGTATCTCCCAGGAGTAAAAGCAAGATGTCCCATACAGTTTAGAGTACTACCCGTTTTGGTTAGTATTACATCGTATTCGAGCTCTTTTAGCATTAGATATTTTATAAATACTTGCTTATTAGAGTTTTTTTCTTTTGCCACATTCTCTGCATATTTATCTACGAGGAGCGCAATGGCTGCATCATCTAGTCTGTAGTTTTCTGCATGTTTGAGCACTCCGTATGTGGCATTTTTTAATGCTGAGTTTCTATGATGATTGAGTTGTTTTTCTATTTCTCGTTGGTCATACGTATAAAACTTAATTTGAGATAGTTGCTGGTCATAAGTGAGAATTAGTGGATGACCATAAAAATCTACTACACTGGTAAGACTAGAACCAGCATCTATCTGTATGCTAACTACTGTGAGTATTACGGCTAATGTTCTTTTGATAAATGTCATAAATAGGTTCCTCCCTTCGTACTATAAATAACTCAAATATCGGCCCATAAAGTATCTACTGTTTTTTAAATACTTCTATACATAAGAAGTTGTTTTCTAAATTGCTAGTAAACAAGGATATGTATCCGTTTTTTTGAAAAGACTGAAACACAAGAGGGAGTTTTTTATACGGATGGTATGTGAATAGTCTGAAGAATAAAATGGACGCTTTTATCTGAATTTTTCTAGTAATACGCCATTTGTCGACTCCTTGGAGATTAAAATCACCAACATGCCAGGTGGGTTTATTAGTGTGTTTTTTTTCAAGTAATCGAATGATTTCGTCAGCTTTGCTAGGAGAGAAGAGATCAAAAAAGAATGCAGCATATATAGCATCAATATGCACCTGAGCGTATTCAAAACTATCTGAATGTTCAAAGGTAATAGACATGGCTGCAGGGGAGTTCTTTTGGGCTAGAACTATCATGGTATCGCTAGCTTCTAAATAGGTGACACAGAGTAGCGGGGCATGATTAAATATAGCTTGAAGTACTTCACCATTACCTCCTCCTATCATTAGCAAATTCCCGTGCTTAGGAAGAGTTTGTACTAAGGTTAGTTTCGCTTGATTAAGTTTATCTCCGTATACTATTCTAGCTAGCGTACTGTAAGATCTAGCTATATTGTTGTAGGAGTTTAGCACTGATGAAAAGGCTTTAAAAGTAAAAGCCCCGGTACCTAGTACCGAGGCTTTAGATTGGCTTTCGACAATTAAGTCTTGTCAAATATAAAAAGGCTGACCTAGTAATATAAGCGTCTATATCAATTTGACATTCAAATGACGGTTATATTACATTACGTTATGAATTACTAGAGATCATCATTGGCATGATTAGCATTAATAACTGTTCATCGTCCATATTTTGACTTGGTAAGATTATACCTGCTCTGCTTGGAGTAGATAGCTCTATCACTATGTTTGGAGTGCTAATATTTTGAAGCATCTCAATGAGTAGTTTAGAATTAAAACCTATTTCCATATCTTCTCCTGAATAATCACATCCTAGACGCTCTACTGCTTCGTTACTCATATCCAAGTCTTCTGCAAATATGGTAAGTTCACTTCCAGTAATTTTTATATTGATTTGGTTTGTAGTCCTATTCCCAAATATGCTAATTCGTTTTACAGAGTTTAAAAAATCTTGACGGCTAAGAGTCAGTTTATTTGGGTTCTCTGTAGGAATTACGGCTCTATAGTCTGGGTAGCGTTCATCTATTAATCTACAGATAAGACTAATATCTCCGAAGGTAAAGAATGCATTACTTTCATTGAAATCTACTTTAGTTTCAGTATCATCTTGAGGAAGATTAGCTTTTAACAAGTTAAGTGCCTTTTTAGGGAGAATGAAGTTGGTTTCCACACCTGGCTTTACATCTTTACGCTCTACTTTTACTAGTCTGTTAGCGTCTGTAGCTACAAATACTGCATTGTCTTTATATAGCTGAACGTAGACCCCCGTAAGACTGAGTCTAAGCTCATCATTACCAGAAGCGAATATAGTTTGTGCTATGCTACTACTTAAGACTCCTGCAGCCATTGTAAAGCTATTTTCAGAAGTAGTGTCGGGTATTTTAGGAAAATCATCAGCATTTTGACCGATCAACTTATATCTACCAAACTCAGATTTAATCTCTATTGAGCTTTTATCTTCTTGTACGGTAAATGTCACTGGCTGATTAGGAAGAGCTTTTAGTGTGTCCATACACATCTTAGATGGCACTGCTATACGCACGTCTTCATCAGACTGTACTTCTAGGGAGGTACTCATGGAGGTTTCTAAATCTGTACCGTATATGGTGAGCTTATTTCCTTTTATGTCGAATAAAAAGTGATCTAAGATAGGTATTACTGGCTTAGATACTATGGTGCCACTAATGCTCTGAAGCCTGTTTAATAGCTGATTTGTATTTACTATAAATTTCATGTTCGACGTGTAGATTTTAAAAAGTCAAATAAAACTTAATTGTGTCAATATTGACACAATTAAGCATGAAAACTTATCAATAAAAAAAGCTGTAAATAGATTTATTATGTGGGTAACTGAATTAAGTTCATCTAAGCAAGGATAAAAACTCATCTTGAAAAGCTTGTCCTTTATTCTTTGCATACATAGTATGGATCGTCTTAGATATCTCAGAGTATTCTAATCCCTCTGCCTTCAACTTAGCGTAAGTATCTTGCATAAGCTTTGGTCTAGGACCCCAATCAAAAAGAATTTCATCGTCTGCAGATAGTCCAATTAGCTTAGGAATACTACGTCCAGCATTAGTCAGAAATTGATCCATTATATCTAAATTTTCATCTCTAAGAATTAGTATGAGTTCGATATTCTTATTAAGCTCAGCTAAATGATGCATCCAAGGCAAATTTTGAGCTGCATCTCCACACCAAGCTTCTGTGATTACAAGCCATTTTTGTGGTGCTAATCCTTGGATAACTTCTGCAAGACCTTCATTAATAGTCCCTCTCTTATCTAATCTATTCATACGAGCTATATTCATAGAGCTATGGCCTAACATTACTTCAGAGTGGTTATCTCCTGTGGTTTTGCCATTTGCTAGTAGATCATCTATCATCGCTCTATATCCTTCGTAGGTATATTTTTTTCTGGTATTTAAATCGTATTCTAATTTCATTGATATAATTTACGTATTACTTCGGTGTAACTGACTACTTATCTTTTCTAATGAGCCATATAGCCACTAAAATAGAGAGTAATCCTGCTAATTGAGTCCAGTGTATATTTTCGCCAGCTAAGAAGCCCCAAAATAGTGCTACTACTGGAATTAAGTACGTCACTGAAGTAGCAAAGACAGTATTGGTTTGCTGTATAAGTCTATTGAACATCACCAGACTAAGCGATGTGCCAAGTATAGCAAGTAGAAGTATAGCTCCCAGTGACTTAATATGCTGTGTATTATAAATATCAAAATTGAAACCATTGTAAAGCATTACACCTATGCCCAGTAGGGATATCATTGCCAGCGGCAGGGCAGCGACTAAGAGCGGAGGGTAGTCATTTAGTTTTTGCTTGATGATATTAACATTGATACCGTAACATAAAGTTGCGAGTACTGCTAGTGATGTGTATCCTATGTCAAAATCAATACTTTTTCCTATCACTAAGAAAAATGCTCCCAATAGACCAAATACAACTCCATATATCTTAAGCTTATTGACCTTTATACCTATAAATAGGACTCCTACTAAAAGAGCAAATAAAGGAGTAAGTCCGTTAAGTGCACCAGCTAATGAACTAGAGATTTTAGTCTGGGCAGCAGTGAATAAAAATGCTGGTAATGCACTGCCTAAGAATCCACTAATTATAAAGTATTTTAAGTCTCCTGATCGGATAACTACCTTACGCCAATTTACAAATGGTATAAGTGCGACACCAGCAAAACCTATTCGCATAGCAGCTACTTGATAGCTAGAGAAATGTTTTAGACCTTCCTTCATCAGTATAAAAGAACTGCCCCATATAAAGGCTAGTATACCTAGAAATAGATAGGGGTTTACTGGTTTTTGACTCATCCTGTTGACGACAATATTTGGTGCAAAGGTAATTGGTTACAATACTATACTAACGTGAAATCTGGAGGATTACTCTGTACCTCTAATTTAAGACTATAGAATCTGAAAAGATAAATTAAGTTGTTTTACTTCGTCTACACGACCAAGTGAATTTAAACTCAGCCACTTCGTCACCATCCTCATTTATAGCTACTACTGGCAGAGTTATCGATTGTCCTTCTGCATTGGAGAGCATAGAGGATATATATAGGTCTACATTTTCACCTTGTAAGCAAGAGAATGTGATCTTACCTATTGCTTTTTTAGAATAACTAGCCTCTACACTCACGAGTAGCATAGAAAATCGCGTTTTTTTATTCAAGTATTGAAAAAGTAATAGTCCTGTGCTGAGTTCTGCAGCCATCTGCATAGCGGCGAAATACATTGATTTAAACGGGTTTTGATTAATCCATTTATACTTCAGGGATGTTACAGTCCCTTCATCGTCAAACTTTTTCATTTTAACACCCGCTAAAAATGCCAATGGCAGTTTGGTGAGTAAGAAGAGCCAAAAAAAAGAGCCAATGGCACGCTTACGAAAAGCGTTATTTATTTGGTTATTAGGATTCATCTAGTTCTTCTATTTCATCTGGACTCAGGTTTAAGTCTTCAGCAGCTCTTGCTTTGAGGGGTCTAAAGTAGATTAATAGCACACCCAGCATCAGGGCATATAGTAGTAAGTTGGTACGTCCTGATAAGTAAAAGGTGATAGCAGCGAAGAATGCAGAACCTTCTAAAGCAGCCCAAAGTATAATGCTATTGGACCTAAATACATCCAACTTGCTGGCTAGAGTATCTGTGTCTTTTATTTTTTTAAATTTTTGTTTACCAATAAAGTATGCTCCAAAACCAGAAAGGAGTGAAATTACAGGAACTAGCAATTCAAAGGCGTCTAGTCCTACTTCAGAGCTAGCTATTTCTCCTGCTTTAGATTTTAAAGTATAGAGTGTCCCTATTACTATGGCTGTGAGTGCACAGACAGATAAATGTACAATTACTGTAGATTTAAAAATTTGAGGCGCACTTGGATTATCTATTTTGCTCATAATAAACTTATTTGGTCTCCTGATGTGAATGAATCTTTGTCTTTAGATAGAAGCTTTGGTAATACTTCATTGTTTTCTTCGAGTTCCTCTTCCGGTTCGTTTTTGGTAATCACCTTTTTGTCAATTGGCTTACGAGTAGGGGTAACCTCCCCAAATGAATCTTCAGACGTTACTTCCGACTTCACCTCTTTTTTTGTCTCAGTAGGTGCCTCTTCAGCTGGCTTTGTATCTTCAGTTATATCAATGTCTTCCATTGGTCCATTATCTTCATCTACTGGCGGTTCAATATCCTCAGGCTCTTCTTCCTTTTCTGGTAGTGGAGGAGGAGGAAGTAGTTTTGCTTTTACAAACTCTTTGCCGCAGAGTTTGTTTCCTATACTCTTCCAGCCTTTTACGTCTATGAAATTAGCTAGATTTACTTCTTCTACTTTCTTATTACCGGTTTTAGACTTAGTCGTCAGTTCTATGATAGGAGTATCGTGTGTAGCGGCCAGAACCATCTTACTTCCCCATCCTTCTGTGATAAAGCAGAATTTTTTATCTGTGGAAGCAGTTTCTATATTAAATCGTTTCACACAATAGTTTTTACCATTACCATCATAGTGCAACACAGATATTACTTTCTTAGGGTCAAATTTTTCTATGATTTTGATTTCTTTACTTGTATAGCGATTAGTGAGCTCGTGATTAGTAATCTCATAATCACCAGTTTCAAATACTACTAGAATTAGGTCGTCCGTCTGGAAATTTCCTAGGTATTCACCTCGATCGTGAATATTAAGTCGACCAATACCCGGTTCATACCATATGTCTCGTCCTCCTATAGTAGACACCCCTTTTGATTTGAGATCAACCTTGCGTATAGGATGTTTGGTTACCATATTTCCTTGACTACTACGTCCTTTTATAGTAAGGTCTGCAAAGTCATAATCAAATAGTTTATTTCTTGCTTTTGCAGCAGAGTGCAGGTATATGTTTAGTACCTCAGCTTCACCATTAGGATTCACACTAAAGTACTGCAACTTACTGTCAGGAGTTCCCTTGGTGATATTATACTCTTTGTCTCTGGTGATGCTGGTCACGTTAAAACGCTTAGCCATGGTCTTTTTGCTACCTCCATCTGTATAGACCGCATTATACGTCATACGCTCATTATTCTTACGGTATATCGCCACGTGTATGATGTTTTTACCAAAGAATGCCTTTGAAGAAACCTTATTCACGGAGTAGGTGCCGTCTTTGCGGAATACGATGATGTCGTCTATATCTGAACAGTCACAGATGTACTCTTCTTTTTTAATGCCTGTACCCACGAAACCTTCTGCTAGATTAGCATACAGCTTCTCATTGGCTACGGCTACTACCTTGGTGTTTATCTCTTCGAAACCTTTGATTTCTGTTTTACGTTCCTTGCCTTTGCTATACTTATCTAGTAAGTTTTGGTAGTAAGCTATTGCATATTCTATAAGGTTCTCTAAGTGCTTGTTTACCTCTGCCAGTGCATCTTCTATATCTTTAAGTAGTTCATCTGCTTTGAAAGCGTCAAACTTGGAGATACGCTTGATTTTGATCTCTGTAAGGCGAATGATATCTTCCTCTGTCACAGTACGTCTAAGGTGTTTTATGAAGGGTAAAAGTCCTTTGTCTATGGCAGCTATTACACCTTCCCAGGTTTCCTCTTCTTCTATGTCACGGTAGATACGTTCTTCTATAAAGATCTTCTCTAGCGAGCTGAAATGCCATTTTTCTTCTAACTCGCCTCGTTTTATCTCTAGCTCTGCTTTGAGCAGATCTACAGTATTCTCCGTATTTATTTTTAGAATGTCTGTAACACCTAAAAACATCGGCTTATCATTTACTATGACACACGCATTGGGAGAGATAGAGCTCTCACAATTGGTAAATGCGTATAGTGCGTCTATAGTCTTATCCGTAGAAATACCGTTAGGCAATTGTATTTCTACTTCTACATCTTTGGCTGTGTTATCTACTACCTTTTTTATTTTTATTTTGCCCTTATCATTAGCTTTTAGAATACTATCTATTAGGCCGCCCGTAGTGGTACCATATGGTACATCGGTGATGGCAAGTGTATTTTTGTCTTTTTCTATTATAGTAGCACGTACTTTGATTCTGCCACCACGTCTGCCATCTTGATAATCCGCTACATCTACTTGACCTCCCGTTTGGAAATCTGGGTAAATAGTGGGAGTCTTTCCTTCTAGTATTTGGATGCTGCCTTTTACCAACTCTATAAAGTTGTGCGGCATTATCTTGGTACTCAGACCCACGGCTATTCCTTCTACTCCTTGAGCCAGTAGCAGAGGGAACTTTACTGGCAGAGTTATAGGTTCGTTTTTACGACCGTCATAACTCTTTTGCCACACTGTAGTCTGCTTATTGAAGGCTATTTCTAAGGCGAACTTATTAAGTCTAGCCTCTATGTATCTAGCCGCAGCAGCACTGTCTCCAGTACGTACATCGCCCCAGTTTCCTTGGCAGTCTATGAGCAGGTCTTTTTGCCCCATATTGATGATTGCTCCACCTATAGCAGCGTCACCGTGCGGGTGATACTGCATAGTCGTACCTATTACATTAGCTACTTTATTATATCGGCCGTCATCTAGCTCCTTCATAGCATGAAGGAATCTACGCTGTACAGGCTTTAATCCGTCATTAATATGCGGTACTGCACGTTCTAATATTACGTAACTGGCATAGTCTAGAAACCAGTCTTCGTACATGCCTTTCACGGCACGCTGACCATCTTCTAGATCTATCTTGGTGACTTTTTCTTCTGGATTTTGATCCAAATTTTCGTCTAACTCTTCCTTCTCGTCCATTTCTTATGCAGCTTCCGATTCTTCTTCTTCTTTTATTTTAGCTTCCTCTTCTTCACCGGCCTCGTCTATCTCTAGGCGTAGGTTGGCAATGATAAACTCCTGACGTTCTTGCGTATTTTTACCCATGTAGTATTCCAGTATTTTATTGATACTAGAATCTTCTGTGAGCAGCACAGGCTCTAACCGTATTTCATCTCCTATAAATCCTCCAAACTCATCTGGAGAGATCTCACCAAGTCCTTTGAATCGGGTTATCTCAGCTGTTTTTCCCAGTTTTCTTAGGGCATCAAAACGTTCCTGATCCGTATAGCAGTACAAGGTTTCTTTCTTGTTTCTAACTCTAAATAGTGGAGTTTCTAATATGTACACATGACCTCTTCTGACCAAGTCTGGAAAAAACTGTAGGAAGAAGGTAAGTATCAATAAGCGAATGTGCATACCGTCTACGTCGGCATCTGTAGCTATTACTACCTTATTATACCTCAGCTCATCCAGGCTTTCCTCTATATTGAGTGCATGTTGCAGTAGGTTAAACTCCTCATTCTCGTACACTATTTTTTTCTTCAACCCAAAGCAATTTAGTGGCTTGCCTCTAAGGCTAAATACTGCTTGAGTCTGTACATCACGAGCCTTGGTGATACTTCCACTCGCAGAGTCCCCCTCTGTAATGAAAAGCATTGTATCTAGGTTATTTTCTTTCTTTTCATCTGTAAAATGAACCCGACAATCACGAAGTTTCTTATTATGAACGCTGGCTTTTTTGGCTCTGTCACGTGCTATCTTTCGCACACCGGCCATATCCTTACGCTCACGCTCACTTTGTTGTATTTTTCTAAGTAATGCGTCTGCTATCTCTGGATTTTTATGTAAAAAATTATCCAGTTGTGATTTTACAAATTGGTTAATCTCAGCCTTCAGTGAATTGCCATCTGGAGATACTTCTGTACTACCCAGTTTGGTTTTAGTCTGCGATTCAAAAATAGGTTCTTGTATTCTTACTGATATAGCAGAAACCAATGAGGCTCTAATGTCTGTCGGCTCAAAGCTCTTGCCATAAAAATCACGCACTGTTCGGACTAACGCTTCTTTAAAAGCTGCTACGTGCGTACCGCCTTGGGTCGTATTCTGACCGTTGACAAAGGAATAATAATCCTCCCCATAATGACTATCGTGGGTGATGGCCATTTCGATATCGCCCTCTTTCAGATGAATGATAGGATACTTAATTTCTTCCGCGTTGGTTTTTCTTTCTAATAGATCTAGAAGTCCGTTCTTGGAAAAGTACTTATTTCCATTGAAATTAATAGTAAGCCCAGCATTCAGATACACATAAAACCACATCTGATTATCGATGTATTCTGTGATGTATTTATGTGTTTTAAATATCTCTATATCTGCTGTGTACTCTACGTACGTTCCGTTTTTCTCTTCTGTTTTACCTTTCTCTTCTTTTATGAGTATACCACGCTCAAAGATGGCCGTCATACTTTCACCTTCTCTGAAACTCTTTACCATAAAGTAAGAGGAGAGGGCATTCACCGCCTTGGTACCTACACCATTTAGACCTACAGATTTTTGAAATACCTTGCTATCGTACTTAGCACCGGTATTGATTTTGCTCACTACATCTACTACCTTACCTAGCGGAATACCACGCCCGTAGTCACGCACGCTCACCTTGTTTTCGGCAAGTTGGATGTCTATGCGTCTACCGTTGCCCATCATAAACTCATCTATACAGTTGTCTACTACTTCCTTCATTAGGATATAGATACCATCTTCGGCAGATGAACCGTTTCCGAGCTTACCGATGTACATGCCGGGGCGGAGGCGTATGTGTTCTTTCCAGTCTAAGGACCGGATGCTATCTTCGTTATACTGATTTTCAGCCATTTAGCTTTGATAAAAATTTTGTCTTTGGTCTAACGCTCAAATGTAGCATACATGTAGATTATACGTGAATAGAGGTGCTTATTTTTTTATAAACAGAGAAGTGGATAAATAGAGTGTAGAGTTTATCGCAAAGGGGGTAAAGTGAAAAGTGTAATTTTGAAATAAGAAATTGAATCTCGCCATAGACATATACTACTATAAAACCTACGCTAAGTGTGTGGGCCTGTTATTCCTGTGGGAAGATGAGGTGCCTACAAAGGTAATAGCAGCCACCGTAGACGGGGTAGCGGACTATGTGCCAGGAGAATTCTACAAGCGAGAGCTACCTTGCGTCATGGCTGTAATAGATCAGGTGAGGAAGTATAAGGTAGACTGCATTATACTGGATAGTCACGTTCAGTTAGGGGAAGGTAAAAAAGGCCTAGGAGAATATGTATATGAAGCTGTAGACCAGAAGTATCCTATCATTGGCGTAGCCAAAAGTAGTTTTCATGGGAATGCAGAGTTTGTAAGAGAGGTTAGGAGAGGAGAGAGTGAAAATCCGCTGTATGTGTCTGCCGTAGGATGTGATCTATACGAAGCTGCGGAATCTATTCTAAATATGCACGGTAAGTATCGGATACCTACTCTGTTGAAGGAGGTGGATAGATTGGGTAGGGAGTAGCAAGTTCAAAATCTAATTTTTGCCAAGGGGGAAAACTTAATAATCTTACGTGCTTAGCGGCTGAAAACTTGGACATACCAATAGTTAGTGGATATTTCGTTTCGTATACATTTTGACTGTCGCTCCTTTAGACTTGGCCTTAGTTTTGTGGTAATAACTAAAGATTGAGAGAAAGAGTAAGTGACAAGTACTTGTGACAAATTTTATATTAAAAGTTTTAGCTAACCGGTTAAAATGAATCAAAGATATTTGTCAGTTCGAGTGGAAATATCAGAGATATTTTTGTACCGAGGACACACAAAAAAAGCTCCCTACTCGAAGGTAAGGAGCCTCTCTGGTATTATCTCTATTCTTGCTATGCGGTGTTTAAGGAAGTGTATTCCATCATTTTACGCATATTATTTAGGGCGTATCTCATTCGGCCTAGAGCAGTATTTATACTTACTCCAGTCATCGCGGCTATTTCTTTAAAGCTGAGATCTCCGTAGTGCCTTAGTATTAGCACTTGGCGTTGCTCTTCTGGCAGCCTGCTTATGACATGTCGTACCATATTCTCTTTTTCATTACGAATCATCTCCTCTTCACGGTTATCTACTGCTAGTTTAATCTTACGGAAGACGTCTTCACCATCACTACCTGTAATGGTAGGCATACGTTTCATCTTGCGGAAATAGTCTATTGCCATATTACGAGCTATACGAATAGCCCAAGGCAAGAATTTCCCTTCTTCGTTGTACTTCCCTTTTTTAAGGTTTTTGATGATTTTTATAAAGGTCTCTTGAAAAAGATCCTCTGCTATATAACTATCCTTTACGATAAGAATAATAGTAGTGAAAATTCTATCCTTGTGACGATTAATGAGCATTTTAAGACACGCTTCGTTGCCTTGGACATATTGCGTTACTAGATTTTGATCTGTGATTTTTGAAGACTGCATAATACCTATACTTTATTAGTTGAAAAAATGAAAACTGTGTGTTTTTAACTAGTATAGGTTTATCTTATAAGCGTCTTTCTTTGTTATTGTTCCCACTAATGTAGAATTAAAAATCTAATCTCCCAAGTTATTGTTTCTATATTGGAGTATTTAGGTCAAATTTGTGGCCCTTTAGGCCACCGCAAGACATTTACATGACAAAACAAAAATATATAGACATACAAAATGCTCATTTACATAACCTTAAAAATGTAAATGTGAAGATACCTAGAAATCAGCTTACAGTGGTCACCGGGTTGTCAGGCAGTGGGAAGTCTAGTTTGGTCTTTAATACCCTATATGCAGAGGGTCAAAGACGCTATGTAGAAAGCCTTAGCAGTTATGCTCGTCAGTTTCTTGGTAGGCTAGAGAAACCCATGGTAGATAATATCCGTGGACTGACTCCGTGTATAGCTATAGAGCAAAAAGTAAATACACGAAATCCCCGCAGTACTGTAGCTACCAGTACAGAATTATATGACTACCTCAAGTTGCTCTGGGCACGAGTAGGTAAGACTATGTCACCTATAAGTGGGAAAGAAGTAAAGAAGCACAGTACCAGTGATGTGATAAATTATGTGCTAGAGTTAAAAGTAGGAACTCCTGTATATATCTGTTATCGACCCATAGAAGTACAAACTAATGAGTACTTAGAGACGGCAATGCAAAAAGGCTACAGTAGAATATGGACGAATGGGGAAGTACTCAAGGTAGAAGAAGCTATAGGTAATAAAAAAATCAAAGACTACTATATACTCGTAGACAGATTGAAATCTACCAGTGCAGATGATGCATACAAAAGCAGACTATCAGATTCTATAGAGACGGCATTTTGGGAGGGAGAAGGCCAGTGTACGATCATCACAGATACAGAGCAGAAGACTTTTAATAATAAATTTGAACTAGACGGAATGACTTTTGAAGAACCGTCTGTCAATTTACTTAGTTTCAATAACCCGTATGGAGCGTGTGGTGAATGTGAGGGTTTTGGAAGTATAATAGGTATAGATCCTGAGTTGGTGATACCTAATCGCTCACTTTCTGTGTATGAAAATGCCATTGCTTGCTGGAAAGGAGAGACGCTCAGTCAGTGGAGAGATGATTTCATAGCGTCTTCAGCTAAAACTAATTTCCCGATACACAGGGCTGTATCTGAGCTCACAGAGAAAGAACTCGACTTACTGTGGCAGGGCAACAAACAAGTAAGTGGATTGAATGACTTTTTTAAATACTTACAGTCTAATTCTTACAAGATACAATATCGTGTAATGCTTAGTAAGTACCGCGGTAAGACTACTTGTCCAAGTTGTTTGGGTACTCGTATACGTAAAGATGGCAGCTATGTAAAAATCACTAACCTAGGAACAAACCCTAAGTTTATAAAAGACAAGAAGCTTTCTTCACTTAGTGATATGCTCCTTCTAAATATAGAGCAAGCTACAGAGTTTTTTAACAGCTTAAAATTAGAAAATCAAGACGCTGAAATAGCAAAGCCTATTTTAATGGAAGTCAATAATAGACTAGACTACCTTATGCGTGTAGGTTTAAGCTATTTGGGACTCAATAGACTGAGTAATTCACTGAGTGGTGGCGAGAGCCAGCGAATAAATCTTGCTACATCACTAGGTAGTAGCCTAGTGGGTAGTAGCTATATATTAGACGAGCCCAGTATAGGACTGCACAGTAAGGATACTGAGAGACTCATCTCTGTACTTCAAAACTTAAAAGAAAAGGGGAATACAGTGGTAGTGGTAGAGCACGACGAGGATATGATGCGTACCGCTGATTTTGTTATAGATATGGGGCCAGAGGCAGGACACCTAGGAGGAGAAGTAGTTTTTGCGGGGCACTATAGTGAGCTTAAAGGTAAAAACACCCTTACTGCTAAGTATTTAGATGATGTGGAGCGCATAGAGATACCTAAAACGAGACGTAAGTGGAACAACAAGGTAAGTCTGATAGGCGCAAGTCAGCATAATCTTAAAGGAATAGACGTAGATATCCCGCTTAATACACTTACTGTGATCACAGGAGTAAGCGGTAGTGGTAAGACCTCTCTAGTAAAAGGGATACTCTATCCTGCTGTACTGCGTGAAACTCAGCAATACAGTACACAGCGTATCGGCGAGGTGAAAGAGATTAAAGGAGATTTCAGTTCATTCTCAGCAGTAGAGCTAGTGGATCAGAATCCGATAGGTAAGTCTAGTAGGAGTAACCCCGTAACATATGTGAAAGCATATGATGCTATAAGAGAGTTATTTAGCACTATGCCAATAGCTAAGCAGCGAGGATTTAAGACCAAGCATTTCTCATTTAATGTAGATGGAGGAAGGTGTGATAACTGTCAAGGAGAGGGAGAGGAAGTAGTAGAGATGCAGTTTATGGCGGACCTGCACCTTACGTGTGAGGAATGTAATGGCAAGAAATTTAAGGAAGAGGTACTAGAAGTAGAGTTCAAGCAAAAAAGTATTTACGATGTGCTTAATCTTACGGTAGAAGAAGCTGTTGATTTTTTTAGAGGACAAAAGACGATAGTCAACAAGCTGCTTCCCCTGCAAGAAGTGGGTCTGGGCTATGTAAAGTTAGGACAGAGTAGTAATAGCCTAAGTGGTGGAGAAGCACAGCGTATAAAGCTGGCTACATTCTTAGGCAAATCTCAGAATAAGGACAAAGTACTCTTCATATTTGATGAGCCTACTACAGGACTACACTTCCATGATATTAAGAAACTGCTGAAGTCATTTAATGCCTTGATAGACAAAGGACACAGTGTAGTGGTGATAGAGCATAATCTAGATGTAGTAAAATGTGCAGATTGGGTGATAGACTTAGGACCAGAAGGAGGAGATAAAGGAGGCGAGCTCATGTTTGCTGGTATTCCAGAAGACCTGGCTAAAAGCAAGAAATCGGTAACTGGTCAGTTTTTGAAGGAGAAGATGTAAGGTGGTCAATTGGGTTAATATTTGTCTTCTAATTTGGCAAAAAATCCTTAAATATTACCTATGATAATTGTATGTATCTCTGAGCCTTGTTCGTTAGAACTAGGCCTTAAGTCCTAAATACTCTATCCGCTTTAAAACCAAAGCGATATAGTATTCTTCAATCTCATAATATGAATACTGTTCAATTATTGGTATATCTACTTCTCCTCATCAAACCACAGCGTATAGAACTTACGACCGTTCGCGTCTTCCCCTCGCTCTATCTTATTTCGGTCGCCGTGTACGTATACTGAGAAGTTCTTATCTAGCTTTATTACACTTTTGAATACACCTTTCTTATTATTTACGGCAGTCTCATTGAGTTGGAAATTTTCGGGGATACTCACTGCTCGCTCTCGCTGGTAGGAAGTAGTAAATTCCTGAAAATTATCTACTATATCTGGCTGTTGCAGTACCACATTAGCAAATTCTGAGAGATCAAAATCTTCTTGCTCTTTGAAGTAGCTTGCTGATTTATTGAGCATTTCAGCCTGGTCAGCTTTGTCTGCAGCAAATTCCTTGGGTAGTTGCTTGGTGATAAACTCTTTGGCTATTGTCATCACAGTTTCTGTCTGGTAATACGCATCTTCTCGTTGCTTTACATGCAGAAAGTGGTCAAACCAAAACTTAGCATCACCGCCCTTATTAGTGTTATCTATCACACTTACTGCATATCCTTTTTCCTTTTCGGTATTAAAGATAATAGCTCCTTTATCTAGGTTTTTTATGTGTATTCCTTCTTGGCTATTTACGGTGAAGTTCCCATTATTATTCTGGATATCTAAAAAGGTATCTTTCACTTCAGACTTAAAAAGCCCAATGGCATCTACAGGCTCACCTTCTAATAGTACATCCTTTATAAAGGCCACGTAAAATTCTCCGCCTTTTATCTTGGGATGATTTCCTTGCTCATAGAGATGCTTCGCTATACTCTTGGAGTGAGCTACCAGATTTTCTGGATTTGCAAAAATGGCTTCAGCATATGCAAACACCTCATTGAGATTAATATGAGACTCATGGTGAAATCTATAATATTGGTTTTCTTTAAAAGAAGACAAGAAATAGGTGAGAAGATCCTCTTCTACTGTTTCATTGTATTCTAACTTAGTATTTCCTAGCGTTAGCAGTTCTTCGTTAAACGAGTTTCCTACGAAGTGAAGTACTACTTCGTTTATTTTGGTATCTGAGTATGCAAGCATTATTTTAGTATAGTTTTGAGATTTGAAGGTAAAGTATTCCGAAGAGTAGTGCTAGGCCAAAACTTAATAGCGTGCCTATGAGCATATATTCTGTTAATTTTCTATTTTTAGCTTCTGATAGGTCTCCAAATCTGAAAGCAGACTTTGCCGCAATTAGAAAACCGATGGCGGACCAGTGGCCTAGTACTACAAAGGTGAATACAAATAGTCGTTCGAGTAAGCCAATGTAGTTTCCTGCACCTTTTAGTGATTTTTTTTTGTTTTCTTTAGTGATGTCTTTGTCCCAGTTTTGTAGCACTGTACGCATTAGTACTGCAGATACTGCGGTGGAGAGCAGTATGAATGTGGCTAACAAAAGGATTGGTTCTATATCTAGTACTGTCCAATCTAGCTTTAGAGCATTGTACTGTAGCGTTAGTAGAGCCAAGACGAGTATGTGTAAGGCTTGATCTATAAAAAATAAGAGTACCTTATTTTTCTTATTTCTAAATCTGAGCTTGGCCAGGTCTATGAGGTAGTGTGTGATACCTATAGGGATAATTAACCATAGATATATAGGTGTAGTAAGAAGTACTAGAGATGTGCAGGCTAGATGTACACCTATATGAAGGTATAAAAAGATAGATTTATACGTATGCTTCTCTTTGTGTTTTACCCATTTTTGGGGTTGAAGTATAAAGTCTCCTAGAATATGTGCCAATAGCAGAGATATGAACAGTGCTAGCATTTTTCGGTTACTTGTTGTCTGAAATGATGCAGTAGCCGGGATAGCTCAGCGTATCCAGATCTTTTTAATCCGGCACTAATATTACTCTGTGATTTTTTTATTTTATCAGCGAGTTCTTGTTGACTCATCTCTGGATTATGCAGAGCATTTTTAAAGATATATGCATTGGTAGTGCTCCAGCTATCCATAGTGAGTAGAGCAAGGCTGATAGCTATATTAAGGTCGTGATCTAGTTTTGGCCAAGGGCTTTTTAATTCTAGATTGCTTTTTAGAGCATTGAAGCAGTCTCCCGAATTTTCGAATGCCGTACCGTTGGATTCTGTAATCTTAGAAGAAGCGTATGTTTTAGTACCTAGGCCTATCGCTATGCGTACATCCAGCTCTTTGTGTTGTTTTATTTCACTCTTTATTAAAAGAGCAGCAGCTAAAGCCGAGGGAGCATCTACTTCCAGTTGAAAACTATCGCCACGGTATATCTCCCAGGTTTTGGTGGATTTGCCAAAGGTATTCAGGACTTTCTTCAATGTTTTTATCCATAGAGACGCATCTACACTGCGTGAATTTATGATGTCGCCAGATAATATTGCTGTGATATCCATTTCTACAAAGATATCTAATTATATGTGGAAAAGCGGATATTTTGAATTATATGCGAAAAAGCGGATATTTTGAATTATATGCGAAAAAGCGGATATTTGATAGGTCAAAACAAAAGCCCCAAATCTTTCGATTAAGGGCTAGTAGTTTATTGGAGAATGACCAATTCGATCATTCTAAAATTCTGCTCTTAAGAAGAGGCACTCTCTTTGGGAGAAGCATCAAGAATATCTTCACTTACTCCTTCGGAAAATTGCTGAAAGTTTTTATTGAATAAGCTGGCTAAGTGATTTGCTTTTGTATCGTATGCTGTTTTATCTGCCCAAGTATTTCGAGGGTTTAAGAGCTCAGTAGGCACTCCTGGGACTTCTGTTGGCACTGCTACACCAAATATTGGGTGATTTTCAAATATGGCGTTGTCTAGCTTGCCGTCTAAAGCGGCATTGAGCATAGCTCTAGTATATTTAAGTTTTATTCTGTTACCCGTACCATATGCACCTCCACTCCAGCCAGTATTTACTAGCCATACATTGACGTTATTGTCAGTCATCTTAGCGCCTAGCATATCTGCATATCGTCCTGGGTGAAGTGGAATAAATGCCGCTCCAAAACACGCAGAGAATGTAGCTTGTGGCTCAGTCACACCTTCTTCGGTGCCTGCTACCTTAGCAGTGTATCCACTTATAAAGTGATATCCGGCTTGGCCAGGAGTCAGCTTAGATATAGGAGGGAGAACACCAAAAGCGTCTGCTGTAAGGAAGAATATGTTTTTAGGCTGTGGTCCTACGCTTGGCTCGGCTATGTTGTCTATATTGGTGATAGGGTAGGCACAACGTGTGTTTTGAGTAACGCTAACATCATCATAATTTACCACATCAGAGTCTGGGAAGAAACGTACGTTTTCAACTAATGCACCTCTTGTGATGGCTTTCCAAATTGTCGGCTCGTTTTCTTCTGTCAGATTAATAGTTTTAGCGTAGCATCCTCCTTCAAAATTAAAGATACCATTCTTACTCCATCCATGTTCATCATCACCGATTAGTTTACGATCTGGATCTGCAGATAGGGTAGTTTTACCTGTACCTGATAGTCCAAAGAATACCGCAGAGTCACCATTATTTCCAATGTTAGCAGAGCAGTGCATACTCAGTACATTATGCTCCACAGGCAGCGTAAAGTTGAGTACAGTAAAGATTCCTTTTTTGATTTCTCCTGTATATCCACTTCCACCTATGATGTATATTTTCTTGGTAAAGTTGATGATAGAGAAATTCTCTTGACGTGTACCGTCTCTATCAGGTACGGCTACAAAACTAGGAGCAGCGAGGATTATCCAATCGGGATCTATTGTATCTAGTTCACTAGCTTCTGGGCGAATAAACATGTGATGGACAAACAGATTTTGGTATGCAGTCTCGTTTACTACACGTACTTTTAATCTATACTCAGGATCAGCGCACGCATATGCATCACGCACGAATATTTCTTTGTCTTCGTAGTGATTGATTACCCTTTCTAGGAGTGCATCGAACTTATCGCCATCAAATTTATGGTTGATATTTCCCCACCATACTTCATCATTTGTTTTGTCATCGGCTACAGTAAACTTATCCTTGGGTGAACGGCCAGTGAACTTGCCAGTGTCGCCTGCAAGTGCTCCAGTGCTTGTTATTTTGCCTTCTCCTCGAGCTACAGCTGAGTCTAGGAGTTGGTTTAATGTTAGATTTTTATTTGTTTTTGAGGCTAAATCAAAAACACGGTCCGTAATTGGATGTGGCTTCATTTTTCTAATAGACTGCAAATGTAGCTTAGCTATGTTGTTTTATCTAATCATAACGTGTTCATTTAGACCTATTTAACTCTTATTTATATCCGTTTAATATAACGGAAGGCTAGTAGTTAAAAATACTATAAGAGGCTAATTATTTGTTTGCTAGTTACTTAACGAAAACTCAGTGTCATTTTGACATTAAGCGTAGTGCTAATAAAAGTACTTTTCCACCATATTTTTACATTGTGGTTTTCTTGGCGTTGTATCCTTCTTTGATAAGGATTTTTACTACTTGGTCAGCTTTGTCTCCCTGTATGATAAAAGTCTTGCGGTCTACCGAGCCACCTACACCACATTGTTGCTTTACTTTTTTGCAGAGAGTTTCTAGTGTTTGCGGATTCCCTTTATATCCTTCTACTACCGTTACCGTCTTGCCTCCTCGTCCTTTTTTCTCTTTGCGTACGGTTAGTTTCTGAGCATTGGCAGGCAGATTAGACGTGTCTTCTTCTTTTGCTTTACCGTCATCATCTGATAATACCTTAAAACCCGTATCTTCATTTTGACTTGTAAAAAAGTTAGACAAGTCTAGTTTCTCCATTTTCTTTTTTGTCATTTAGGTACTATAGTTTTCAGATTTTTGGGATGTATAACTACTCGTTTTTTGTTTTTCAAAACTATAGGTTCCCCGTCTACATGCCATAGTTTTCCGCTACGTTTCAGGTCTATCTCCGAGGCCTTATAGTAGGTAAATAGGGCGTTATTCTTTTGTTTTTTACTTTTGAGAAATGATATAAGACCCAGTATTTGATACCATTTAGGCTTTCGCATAATAGCGATGTCTAAGAGTCCATCTTGGATGTCAGCAGCACTGGCAATCTCAAAATTATTGCCCCACTGAGCGCCATTTGCTATGCTTAGACTAAAGAAGGGTAGCGTAGTCTTTTTGCCGTCCAAGGTTAGTGTTACCTCTTGTTCATTTCGCCCTTTGAACGACCCTAGTATTGTTTTGGCGTAGCCTTTCAGCCCTCGGATACCCTCCGCACCAAACTTATGAGCGACTTCTGCTTCAAAACCTGCACCTGCTACATTAACAAAAAAAACGTTATCTACACTAGCGGTGTCTATAGGTACAGTCTTGCCATTTAATAGCGTGAATACTGCTGTTTTTACGTCCCTAGAAATATCTAAAAATCGTGCTAATCCATCACCAGACCCTTTTGGTATTACAGCTAGAACCTTTTCCTTTTGCGAAGCTATTTTAGCCACGGTATTTACGGTACCGTCACCACCTATAGCTACTAGAGTATCGAAAACGGACACATCGTACGTGTTAAGTTCTCTAATATCTATAAAAGAGAAGCGAACAGACTTTGGCATTAGTGCAGTAATTTGGTTTACTGTAGACGGCTCAAATTTTTTACCTGCTTTTTTATTATAAACGAATAGGATATTCAAGGTATATTACTTTCTAGCAACTGCACGCTTAGCAGCGGCTATTACATCTTTTATACCTAGTCCGTACTTTTCTAGAAGCTCCATAGGAGTGCCACTCTCACCAAAACTGTCATTTACAGCTACCATCTCTACAGGTAGTGGCGTGTGGCGAGCAAGTAATTGGCAGATACTATCTCCTAGACCACCATTCATTTGGTGCTCTTCAGCAGTTACTACGCATTTAGTGTCAGCTACTGCGTCTAGTATTGCTTTATTATCAAGTGGTTTGATGGTATGTATATTGATTACCTCAGCAGAGATACCTTCTTCTGCCAGTGCTTTAGCAGCTTCTAGTGAGTTCCATACGAGATGTCCTGTAGCAAAAATAGTGACATCCGTACCTTTTCGCATGTGTAGTGCTTTCCCTATTTCGAATTTTCCTTCTTCTGTGAAAATAGGCCATTTGGGTCTTCCAAAACGAAGGTATACTGGACCTACGTGATCTGCGATAGCTATAGTAGCAGCCTTGGTTTGGTTATAATCACACGGATTGATTACCGTCATCCCTGGGAGCATCTTCATCAGTCCTATATCCTCTAGTATCTGGTGTGTTGCACCATCTTCTCCGAGTGTAAGACCAGCGTGAGATGCACAGATTTTTACATTCTTATCAGAATAAGCTACTGACTGACGGATCTGGTCATATACTCTGCCTGTAGAAAAATTAGCAAATGTACCTGTGAAAGGTATTTTACCTGCGGTAGCTAGACCAGCAGCCATACTTATCATATTGGCCTCTGCTATTCCCATTTGGAAAAATCTATCAGGAAACTCATCTTGGAACTTATTCATTTTAAGTGATCCAGTGAGATCTGCACAGAGTCCTACTACGTTTTTGTTTTTTAGTCCAAGTTCGTATAGACCATCTCCAAATCCTGATCGTGTATCTTTTTTCTCCATTTCGGTTTATGTATAGTTATGTGGTTGGTTATTTCAGATTAATATGTTTCATCTCACCTGATTTTATGGTGAAAGGCATGTTTTTAGTGCTGTAGGTTTCTTTAGTATTAGTCGCTCGATATATAAGATAATAATCTCCAGGTTGTAGTACTGTAATATTAGAATTTGGAATTAAACTTAGTGTTTTTACCAGTTCCATTTCACCTTTATGATTTCTAAATACACCTATTTCATAACTATTACGAGTTACTATATTCAGCTTTCCTGGCTGTTGTACTTGCAGAGTAGTTACTTTGTTTTGTGATATGGTTACACTTTCTTGGGTGATGCGTGGCAGTGTTAGTAGCTCGATTTTATAAGTTCCAGTTATATATTTCTGTTGAACATTGAAGTCTTGCACATTTAGTATTTCATTGCTGTTCTGATCTATTATGAGTGCTTGTAAGTTCCGATAATTCGTTATTCCATCTATCTTTAGATTAAGATACCCTTGAGGAGCATCTACTGCTATCGTATTATGTTTTCCAGCTGTTAGTGTTATATTTTTCCTCGTACTTGGAGGAATAGTGTGCACCTTCATGTCATACAGGTAACTTGGGTCTATGTATATTGTATCTGGATTGCCTCTGTAGTTAAGTGTATGTACGTAGTTATTGAGAACTTTATCAGTTTTGCTATTTGTGAAGGTCATGTTCACATCTGTTTCTGTAGGTTTTCCATAAGTATCTAGAAGATTGACTTGGGCAGAAGTATTATTAATTGCTTGACTAATTACTACGTTTAGTACTTCCTTGAAGTCTTGTTCTGTTTCAGCTTCAAAGTAGCGTCCTACGCATTCAAATTGAGTTTTAAACTCAGCACTGAGACCTAAACCTATTACAAATGGCTTGAGTACAACTCCTTGTTTTTGAAGAGCTAGTGAAACGGCACACGGATCACCATCACATTCTTCTAAACCATCAGTGATAAGAATAATAATATTTCTTACACCAGGGGTCTTAGGGAAATCATATGCTGCTTCTTGCAGAGAATAGGCTATCAGTGTAGTTCCTTTTGGGCGTAGGTCTCGTATATTATCCTTTATAGCTTGGTGATTTCCTTTGGAAAAAGGTACTTCAAGTTTTGTATCTTTACAGTTTCGTTCAGTTTTTTGACTTTGATGACCGTATACTCTTAGGGCTAGTTCTAGGTCTTCCTGATACTGGAGACTATCTACCATTCTTGTAAGTAGACGCTTTGCTACGGTAATACGATTGTCTTCACCCATTTTGGCGTACATACTACCGCTACCATCGAGTACGAATAGGATCCTTGTTTTTGGCTGCTGGGCATATGCATTTGCGGCTAAAAATAGCAGGAGAATTGCCCATATTTGTTTATATCTTGGCATAATTAACAGAGTGTAGTTCAAAAACCGTGCTATCTAACTTAGTAATCTCCTATTTTGGATGGGTTTTGAGCTAGTGCATCTGCTAATTGCTCATCATTAGGAGGTACACCATGCCATTTATGACTTCCCATCATAAAATCCACTCCGTTACCCATTTCTGTGTTCATTAATATACAGATTGGCTTTCCGTTGCCACTCAGCACTCCTGCTTTACTTAGAGTATCCTGCACATCTTCTAGATTGTTACCATCCATGGATATCACAGTCCAATTGAATGCCTCAAATTTAGATTTAAGCTCAGTGAATCCCATTATATCTTTTGTATCGCCGTCTATTTGACGACCATTTACATCTACTGTAGCTATAAGATTGTCTATTTTATTATGTGAAGCATACATTAACGCTTCCCATATCTGACCCTCCTGAAGTTCGCCATCACCCATTAGAACATAGACTAGCTTATCGTCTTTATTTAATTTTTTAGCCTGAGCTATACCGCAAGCTACTGAGAGACCTTGACCCAGCGATCCTGAAGCTATACGTATGCCAGGTAAACCTTCGTGGGTAGTAGGGTGACCCTGCAGACGAGTGTTAAGTTTTCGAAAAGTAGCTAATTCTGCAACTGAAAAATAACCACTGTGTGCCAATGCGCTATAGTACACAGGAGAAATATGTCCATTTGATAATATAAAGACATCTTCATCCTTTGCGTCCATATTAAAATTAGTAGGATTATGTCGCAGTACGTTTTGGTACAAAACAGTGAAAAATTCTGTACAGCCGAGAGATCCTCCCGGATGGCCAGATTGCACTCCGTGCACCATTCTCACTATATCTCTACGTGTTTGTGCTACGTATTCTTTCAGTTCAGTTGTTGTTTTTACCATCTTGTTGAGAACAAAGGTGGGTTATATTCAAGATTTATAAAATCTTTGTGGACATTTCTTGGAAAAGTAAAGTGGCTAGAGATATAGTAGAAATAAGTATTCCTGTAATAGAGTATCATCAAAATAGAGATGATTTACAGTCTTGGTTAAAAACTAGGGTGGGGAGAGTCAGCGGTAAAATAAACGTTATAGTAACACTTAAGAAGTCGCTAGACGCTCGAAAGTCAAACATTAAATATAACTTGAGACTAGAGGTATTTACGGATAGTGACTTTCCAGATAAGTTGAAAGCACCTAACTTTTTACCAATTAAAAAAGAAGAAACAGTTCACATAATTGGTTTTGGTCCAGCGGGAATATTTGCAGCATTGCAGTGTCTTCAGATGGGACTTAAACCAATAGTGATAGAGCGAGGACAAACGGTAAAGCAAAGACGTCGAGACGTAGCCAAGCTCAATAGAGCTGGTGAAATGAATGCTGAATCTAACTATTGCTATGGCGAAGGAGGAGCGGGTACATTTTCAGACGGTAAATTATATACTCGCTCAATGAAGCGGGGAAAAATTCAAGAAATACTCGAGTGCTTTGTGCTTCACGGGGCAGATGAAAATATTCTGTATGAAGCTCATCCACATATTGGCACGAATAAGCTACCTCAGATAATAGAGAAACTACGAGACACTATCATTGAAAAAGGTGGAGAAGTGCATTTTGGAGCTAAACTTACTGATCTAAAATACAAAGGAGATACGATTACTGAATTATCAGTTAATGGGATTTGGGAATCATGCAATCAAGTGATTTTAGCCACAGGGCACAGTGCTAGAGATATATACTACTTACTTCACGAGAAGAAAATAGCATTGGAAGCTAAGCCGTTTGCGATGGGTTTCAGGATAGAACATCCGCAAAAACTTATCAATACTATACAATACCATAATGAGCAGAATGCTAGCATGTTACCTCCAGCTGCGTATAGCCTAGTCACGCAGGTAAAAGGAAAAGGAGCATTCTCTTTTTGTATGTGTCCGGGTGGGATTATAGCACCTGCGGCTACAGATAATGGAGAAGTAGTGGTGAACGGGTGGAGCCCGAGTAAGCGAAATGGGGAGTATGCCAATAGCGGTTGGGTAACCGAGATAGGAGAGGAAGAGTGGAAAGAGTTTAAATCTCACGGCCCTTTGGCTGGATTAGAGTTTCAAAAATCCATAGAACAAAAAGCCTATACAATGGGTGGAGGCGAGTTTAAAGTGCCTGCACAAAATTTGGTGGATTACATATCACAGAAGAAGAGTTCTGATTTAAATGAGAGTAGCTATAATCCGGGAATGACGAGTGTAGACTTGAATGAATTATATCCCGCTGAAATCAACTATCGATTGCGAGAAGGTTTGCGAGCTATGACTTCTAAACTAAAAGGCTTTGACCATAAAAATGCAATGGTTACTGCTCCAGAAAGTCGTACGAGTTCACCTGTACGTATTCCTCGTACTAAAGAGTTTCATCATACTGAACTCCTTAATCTCTATCCTTGTGGAGAGGGAGCTGGGTTTGCTGGTGGGATTATAAGTGCAGCTTTAGATGGAGTGCGAGTGGTTAAGGCGATTTTGGTTAAATCTACAACTTCTACAGAGTAAACTATGATACTTAACTCATCTGTTTTTTTGTCTTTTTTATTATTGGATGGGCAGTGCGTTTTATAATTGATTATCATATAGTTATGATACTGATAGCCGCTTACAAACCTTACATAAATGCTATGCTAAAAAGTAGTGTAGAGCACAAAAAAAACTCCGACTATTTTAGTCGGAGTTTTTAACTCAGATGTATTTTTATTTTTCTATTAATCAGTTATAATTAATTTGCGGATAGCTATTACTCTATTTTCTTGTACTAGTTTAATCCAGTACAATCCACTGCTTAGGTTTTCACGATTGAAAGTGAATGTTTGATCATAAATACCGTCGATTTGTTTTACCAATTGTTGTGAATTGTAAATCATTAAACGCGCATTACGTAAGGCTGCACTGGTATGAAAAGTCGCTTCACCTGAAAAAGGGTTTGGATAGATATCAAATATTAAATTATCGTTGAATTCAACAGATACCATATCAGAATAGCTGATTTTCCCGTCATAATCCGTCTGCTTTAGACGATAATATGATTTTCCTTTGAAAGAAGTGTAGTGGTTAGTTGTGTAGTGCAGCGTATTAGCACTATTTCCAGCACCTAAAATTTTCTGTACAGAAGTAAAATTAATACCGTCGAAAGAATGCTCTACATTGAAATAATCGTTATTAAGCTCTGAAGCGGTAGACCACTCTAACTGGACATGGTTTTGTTCTATTTCTGCGGTAAAACTTAGTAGCTTTACAGGTAGAGGTGGAGGAGAAGTAGCAAAGCAAAGTGTTTCTTTGTAAATTACACCTGTACTGAACCCAATTGCTCCGAGTGTCGAAAGCATTCTTCCTTCTACATTTGAATTAGAACCAATAGTACAAGCTCCTCCGTGGGCAATTACAGATCCTTTCATAAATACAAAAGAGCCCATAGTAGCAGCTCCTTCTGAAATCCAAAATATGTTGCAATGCTGGGCTCCGTTTATCAAAATAACTTTTGCTTTTTCAGCTACAGATAATGCTCCGCTGAATCTAATTACAAATATTGAACTGGAACTATTTTGACCGTCCAGTGTTAAAGTTCCATTTAAAGATCCTGCTCCAGCAGAGCTGTTATAATAAACCCCGGGTGTGATGGTGTCTCCTAATCCATACGCCGCTCCGTGTGAAGAGTCTGTCACGGATAAGGCAATCAACTTTAGGTATGCAGAGTCTAAATCAATTTTCGCTTGTGCCGTTACACTATTATCTGTTTCTATAGACCCAATAATAGGAGAGGTGAGAAAACCAGTTACAGCACCGCTATTTGTGCCGATATCTCCTATAACACCTGAAGTAGCGCTGTTTGTAACAGCTCCGAAATTTGTAAAAAGTACAAAGTTTGAAATAGTTTTCAGAACATCAACAGCAGAGTAAGGCATGCAATTATCTAGGCATTTAATAGCAATAGAGCTAGTACCCGCAGATGCAATAGCGTCAGTACCACCACCAAAAGTTATTGCTCCTTCTGAGGAAAGTAATCTTCCCTCTATGTCGCAACTTGCACCTACGTCTATAGCCCCTGGATGTGCAAATAGAGTTCCTTTAATAGTACTTGCTGTTCCTACTGAAATAGCACCGTCAGCTATCCAGTAAACATTACAAGCTCGTGTACCACCACTTAATGTGATAGTAGAGTTTGCTGCTATTGTGAGTGCTCCTTCAAATTTTATTATAAATACAGCATTGGTATCTCCTCCACCGTCTAGTATCAGAGATCCTGTTACTGATCCTAAGGTACTACTTCCATACACTCCTGGAGTAAGTGTATCCCCTCCTCCGAAAGCTGCAGAATATGTGCCTGGATAGTTTACAAAAACATCACTAAGATGAATGTATACCTTTAGTAAATCTTCTCTTGCTTGTAATGTAAATGTAGAGTTGTTATGCTTTGTACCCGTATATGTAGTATCGAATCCACTAATAATTCCGTCATTTGTACCTACATCACCTATTACTTCTCCTGTAGTCCCTGTACCTGTTATGGCACCTTTTCCTGAGTAAGCCGCTAAGCTAGATAGTGTTCCTAGTTGAAGGGTTTGACTGAATAATAAATGCGGGGAGAATAGCAGTAATGCGCATACGATTGTGTTTTTTAATTGTTTTTTCATGATGAGTTTTTGTTTGAAATGTGTTGGCCATTTTGATCATAGACTAGTGACTTAATCAATTGTAAGATTGTGTAACCTCATCCAATGGATTTATTGGGGATAAATAAATGGAAGGTTGTTAGCAAATTCGAGTTATTAAAGAAAATATGTCTTGATATCGACACTCTAGTTTGTAACTAAATCTTTGACGTGATTAGGTGTTTTTGTTTCAGGGGAATTTATAATATTGTGTTTAAGGGTTAATTGAATCTACTGCTATTTAATTGGGGTATGCCCAAGGCACATTGGTATAAATTTGCTAGTAATTCAATACAAAATTGTTTAATTCTATTCCCTTTAGAATCTAGATGTACTTGCTCCTAACCAATATTGCATGAATAAAATGTGTATTTTAATTAGAACACGAAGCATTTGCTTAGTAAAAACAGTTCTAGTAGCCAGCGTGTTACATATTTAATTCCTTATTCTGCCGATGCGTGACATTACGAAACGCTCTCTGGTTTATGAATAATACTCTCTAAATTAGAAATTGTTTTCCGAAACTGGGATTTAAAGCTCTTTGATTTGGTCTCTTATTCAAGGAAATGTCTGAATAAATAAACAAATGGTGTTAATTTGATATTCATTGATTGCTATATAATTGAAGCTTTATTTTCCTTAATTTTTAAATTGTTTACGAGTCGTAATGCTTCTCGTTAGAGCTATCCATAATTTTTTGAGCGTATAAATCACTAACGATAAGAACTGCTAATTATATAGTGTTCGACACCGAAGGATATTTTTACAAAGTGTTCAGAAGTAAAGGAGTAATTTTGAGGAGGATAGTTTTGATAAAGCTTTTGCCATTGGAGCTTTTGAGATAAATGCTGTAGATTTTATACTTAAACCTGTTACTGTTTCGGCGGTGCTTTCTGTACTCCAGAAATACGATGTGTTAGAGAATCCAGAAGTAGGAGAGACGCTTAGTTCCGAAGCAGAGTCTATCTTTATTAAAGTGGATACCAATTTAGTCCACCTTAAGTTTGACGAAATACTGTGGATGGAAGCTCTAGGAGATTATGTCGGTGTTCATACCTCAGAAAAGCGTTATGTAGTCAAAGTAACTTTAGCCTATATAGAAAAACGAATAGCAAAGAAGAACTTCACAAGAGTTCATCGTTCTTTTATTGTAAATACAGATAAGATTAAAATGATTGACGATTCGTCACTTGTTATTAATGATAAGCTAATACCAATAAGCAGAGGAAGTAGAGCAGGGTTAATGGAAAGTATTAACTTATTGAAGTAATGGCTTTATAGCATTTCCATTTGTGTATTAGATTCTATTGCTTTCCTCACCATATCCAACGCTGTGTAAGCAGTTCTTTCTATGATCTGTAATCGAGTACCATGAAACTCACATCTTTTTACTTCCACCGTACCGTCAGGCTTGGCTAAGCCTATGAATACTAGTCCAACGGGCTTTTCATCTGTTCCTCCTCCTGGTCCAGCTATGCCTGTAGTAGAGATACAATAGTCTATTTCTAGCTTAGCTTTAGCATTGTGGGCCATAGCCTCGCACACTTGCTCGCTTACCGCACCGTGTTCATTGAGCATAGCTTGGTCTATACCAGCTATGGCTACCTTAGCTTCATACGCATACGTCAATAAGCTACCTTTGTAATATGCGGAGCTGCCAGCTACAGCAGTAAGACTATGAGCTACAAAACCTCCTGAGCAAGACTCTATAGTTCCTATGGTTTTTTTGTGGGTTTTCAGTAAATCACCCACTATCTCGGGTAGGTTGTGGTCTCCCTCAAACCATACATTACCTATGATGGACTTAATTTGGTCAAAAGCAGTGTTGATGTCAATTTTAAGCTCATCAGCAGTATGATCTGCAGACTTAGCACTAAGTCTTAGTCGTACTAGGTTAAGGTGCGGCAGATATGCTAGTTTAACGTGAAGTGGCAGATTATCCTCTACACTTTCTATAGCTACTGATAGATGAGATTCTGGTACACCCACTACGGTGATAGTTTCATGTACTATGGTATAGTTGTCTCCTATGGTATTCAGTTTTTCGAAAACGACTTGCTCCATCATTGCTTTCATTTCATACGGTACACCTGGCATACTCACGTATATTTTTCCCTTTTCTTCGAAATACATACCCGGTGCTGTTCCCTTGCTATTGAGTATCACCTCACAGTTATCTGGAACTAGGGCTTGGTCTACATTAATCTGAAGAACCTCTCTGCCACGGCGGTGGAAAATATCTTTTATGTTTTCTAAGGCACCTTCGTGTATAATGAGTTTAGCACCAAAGTAATCGGCGAGCACTTTTTTAGTAATATCATCTTTGGTAGGACCTAGGCCGCCAGTGATGAGGATTACGTCGGCACGCTTTTCTGCATCCTGTAGAGCATTTATTATGCTAGTCTTTTTATCATTAATAGAGGTAATTTGAATTACTTCTATTCCATACCTATTTAGGTGCTCACCGAGCCATGCAGAGTTAGTATCTACAGTCTGACCTATGAGTATTTCATCTCCAATGGTGATTATTTCGGCAAGCATATAATTATTAGTAACAGATTAGATATGATATTGTTATTTTAGATGAATTAAAGAACAAAGATAACTATCTAGTCTACAATAGTTTATAGAGCATAAGAATGTCTATTATTTTATTTTAATTAATAGAATAGACGTACTGTAGAAAAAGTCTATGGATTTTGGTGCGTTTAAAATTATTTTTGCACTAAATAATAGAATAAAATGAGAGAAGCAAAAGCTAATTTAGCTGTCAATAACTTATTAAAAGACGTTACAAAGAAATTTGATGCTGACAAGGCGGTAGCACAACTATCGGATATCAGATTACTGGGCCTAGCAGAAGAAGATCCTACCATAGTAAAGATTTGTAGACTTGCAAGTGCTTATATTACTGAGAAGGGTAATTTTGATTTAGGATACGTAGCTGAGGAAGAGATAGGAGATATGACGGATATGGAGTATCTACTTGAGCTGATGCTAAAAGTGGATCGACCTGCCAATAGGGAAGAAATACAAGAAATAAGAGATAAAATAAAAGGAGAGCTTAGTTAAGCTCTTTTTTTATGTCTTACTGTATAAGGATTTTAAATCTTAACCGTTTATAGAAAGGGGTAAGAATTAATAAGATGAAAAAACTAGTAATATTAACGTTTGTACTAGCCGCTAGCTTTGGTGCTTCAGCTCAGTATAGAGTAAATGCAGGAGCATCGGTGGGACCCGGAGCAACTATGTTTTCGCTGGGTGCTGAACGTGAGTTTAATGTGTTTAGTGATAAGTTTCATATCAATCCGGGAGTAAGACTAAGTGTATATAATGGCAATGACCTAGAATATATTACTGCACCTGCTGAGTACACCAGCAATGACGATCAGATAGATACACTAAATTTTGGTACTGTTCAAAATAATTTTGCTAATCTATATGTTCGCTTAGGGTACGATATTACCGAGAAGTTTTCAATAAGTTTTGATATAGATGTAGTGGGAGTTAGCTTTGGCAGTGAGCAGAACTATACTGATTTCAGACAGGGAGCCGCACTGAGAGCTCAACCTCAGACCGATTTAGGATATAGTGAGAAAGGATCGCCCACCACGTTTAACTTATTATTGGTAGGGGATAACGATATAGGAAGTTTAAATTCTACGTTGAATATATCCTACGATGTTACCAAGAGACTAGGAATCGACCTTGGGGTAGGATTAATATTCACAGAGTATACTATTGTGCCGGGCAGAGGTTATGACGGTAATGACAGATTCCGAAACAAAAATATGATGGGCTACCTAGGCGTATCGTATCTGTTTGGAGGCAAGTAAGAAATTAGGATTAAAGTCTGAAACGCTTATCGATAAATCGGTTAGCGTTTTTTTATGCTATTTCACCTAGAACTAATTAATTTCGCCCTTAGATGACATCTGATCAATTCAACGACCTTAAAATCCGCACAGCGAAGCTTGCGGACTATCTTTGACTTAGCCAAAAACTTAGCTCTCATAGCCGATGAGGAGCAACAGACACTAGACCCTAGCTTCTGGGATGACCCTAAAAAAGCAGAACTCCATCTGCGGAATATCAAGAAAAAGAAAATCTGGACAGATGCTTGGGCAGGGGTCAACTCTGGTGCAGAGGAGATAGAAGTACTCCTAGAGTTTAAGGAAATGGGAGAGGAGGTAGATGAAGAGATAGACACTAACTATCAGAAATCCTTACTAAAGCTAGAAGACCTAGAGTTTAAGAATATGCTTAGTGGCGAAGAAGACCAACTGGATGCTATACTAGAAATAAATGCAGGTGCTGGAGGCACAGAGAGCAATGACTGGTCTAGTATGCTCAGCCGTATGTATGTCATGTGGGCACAGAATAATGGTTTTAAAGCAGAAGTTTTAGACCAAGTAGACGGCGATGTCGCAGGTATCAAGTCGATTAGAATCCAAATAAGTGGAGATTTTGCCTTTGGTTATTTGAAAGGAGATAACGGAGTGCACCGTTTAGTGAGAATCTCTCCGTTTGACAGTAGTGCTCGTAGACATACCAGTTTTGCATCTGCCTATATATATCCACTAGTAGATGATAGCATACAGATAGAGCTAAACTGGGGTGATATAGATATGCAAACTTCACGAAGTGGAGGAGCAGGTGGTCAAAACGTGAACAAGGTAGAAACTAAAGTACAGCTAACGCATAAGCCTTCGGGTATCATGGTGGTATGTTCACAAGCACGCTCACAGCTAGCTAATAAAGAAGAAGCTATGAAAATGCTGAAGTCTCAACTGTATGACATAGAGCTACGTAAGCAGAAAGATGCTAGGGCTGATATAGAAAATGGCAAGATGAAAATAGAATGGGGCAGTCAGATTCGTAACTACGTCATGCATCCATATAAGCTAGTGAAAGACGTGCGTACAGGAGAAGAGACGAGTAATGTACAAGCAGTAATGGATGGTAATTTAGAACCATTTATGAAGGCTTATTTGCTGGGGCAGAAGAAGTAGATGTCTAGTGATTAACTCATTTATTTATAAAATCTTTGCTTTTCTCTGTTGGGGGCTTTGTGCATTGGTCGGAATGATAGCTCTTCGTGTGGGGTTAGAGTTATGTAAGGTGCTGATAATAGTATTGCCTGATTACAATAGGCTAACTGCAGGTCAACTTGGCGAGTTCACTGGCAATGGGATAGCAGCATTAGTTGCCTTCATTCTTATATTTTTTGGAGCCAAATTTTTATTTAGAAAAGGAAAATGGTTGTGGAATTTTTCGCAGCTTAAGTGATTATCTATAGTACAAAAAAAAGGGTTCGCTGTGTCACACAGCAAACCCTTTTTTTTGTCTAATTTGCCTACTTTATAATATCCATCAACTGATCTAGTTTAGGAGAAAGGATGATTTCTATTCTACGATTCTCGGCTCTAGCTTCCTTGGTATCCGCAGTATTTACAGGTACATACTTACTACGTCCACTTGGTATTATTTTGATAGGGTCCATATTCCCTTCTGTGGTCATGTATCGCACTACAGATGTAGCTCTGAGTACACTCAGGTCCCAGTTATCTGTAATAGTAGCAGAGTTCATCGGCTGATTGTCTGTGTGCCCTTCTACCATTATATCGAAATCTTCTAAGTCTTTTAAGCTTTCTGCTACTTTAAGTAGTGCCGTCTTTCCTTTCCAGTCTATGTCGGTCTTACCAGAGGCAAAGAGTAGACTGTTGTCTAAGGATACATAGATTTTGCCGTCTTTTTCTATTACACTTATGCCACTATTCTTGTATCCTATGAGCGATTCTGTTAGTTTATTCTTCAGGTCAGATACTGATTTTTCCTGTGCTGCGAGTTTAGCTTCTAACTCATTTACTCTTTTTTCACGCTCTTTTAGTGAAGTGGAGAGTGCTTCTAACTCAGTCTTTAGTTTATTAGCTTCAGTTTGCTGAGCTTCCAGTTTGGCCTCCTTTGCAAAAAGCTCACCTTTTTTAATATCGAGTTCCTTATCCAGTCTCTCAAGCTCATAGCGTAAGTCTTTTTTAGTGTTTTCATTACTATTTGCTAGATTTTTATAGTTCTCATTTAGTATTTTGTAGGAGGCTTCTGTTTTTTCATATGCAGCCTTTTGTTCTTCACACTTATAGGCAGCATCGGTATATTCAGCTTGGAGTTTAGTATACTTGTTTTTTAGTTCTGCTAGGGAAGTGTCACCATACTCTTTCATTGTTTTTAGTAGGCTGTATTCACTGTCTAGCTGGTCATACTTCACTTGTAGTTCATCCAGTTTTCTAGCAGGTACACAAGCCACTGTAGAGATTAGTAGTGTTGCAGCGAGTAAATAGGTCGTATTTTTAATGCTCATTTGTATCATTGGTTACAATTTTAAACAAGATAATCCAATCTGTTATGCGTAATATGGTAACATATGAACATTGTGCACTCTAATAGTTACACATATTTGGACGTATAAGTCAGCTGGTGCAGACTTCCCATTCTAAGGACAGGGCTAGATTCTGTAAATAGTGGGTTGTAGTGTGAGGTATTGAAGCATTCATTTAATCCTTCAATACCTCAATTATTCTTTTATTACACACTCGTCTGCATTTTGCTCTCCTCTTCACTTCGTTCTATAGCCAGCTCTATTAACTTGGTAATGAGCTCAGAGTAAGCTATCCCTCCGGCCTCCCATAGTTTTGGGTACATGCTTATATCTGTAAAGCCAGGTAGTGTGTTCACTTCATTTACGATTATTTCGTTTTGCTGAGTCAAGAATACATCTACCCGAGCCATACCCTCACAGTTGAGAGCTTTATAGGCCTTTATAGCTGTTTCTCGTATTTTGTCTTGTAATGCTGCGTCCATTTTGGCAGGTATCATAGTCACAGAACCGTTAGCATCTAGATACTTAGCGGCGTAATCGTAGAAAGTGTGGCTATCTTCATTGGTCACTACTTCACCCACTGGAGATGCTTTTGCTTCTGCATTACCTAGCACAGCACATTCGATTTCTCTGCCTACTATACTTTGTTCTATGAGTACTTTTCTATCGTACCTGAGTGCCTCATCTATGGCTAGATCAAATTCTTGCTTCGTATGGACTTTACTTATACCTATAGAAGAACCTAAGTTTGGAGGTTTTATATACATAGGCACACCTAGTGCGGCTTGTGCTATCTCAAAGGTTATTTCACTTCGTGCTGAGGTATGGTAAGCTAGAAACTTACTGTTTGATATGCCGGCTTCGGAGAGTATTCTTTTTGCTACATCCTTATCTATACACAGTGCAGATCCTACCACTCCCGGTCCTACAAATGGGATATTCATCGTTTTGAGTAAGCCTTGCAGGCTGCCATCTTCACCACCAGTGCCGTGCACTATGGGAAAAATTGCAGTAATATCTTGAAGCTCTTTGCCAGTTCCTATATTGAGAAATCTTCCTGTGCTGGCTCCTGGTAGCAAGCTTAGTCTATTTTCAGAAGGCTCTACCACATTCTCGACGTTCAGCTCTTCTATAGATTTAGCGTACCAGCATCCGTCTTTAGCTATCGCTATGAGAGCGATAGTGTACTTCGTTTTGTCTATAGCTTTTGCTATGTTTCTAGCAGAGCGAATGGATATCTCGTGTTCGGTGGATTTACCGCCGTAGATGATTGCAATGTGTTGTGCCGCCATGTTTTATTTTTTCTACAAAAGTGCTTATAGTCTTTTCAGCGTTATTCACGCTTTTACTTCCTGTGTATAATTTTAAGACTTTATTCTATCATAAAATGATTGTGTATCGTCTCCGTAGAGCCATTTCACTACATTATTCTCCCATATTTCAGCGTGCTGTTTATGGTCTATGAGACCGTCTCTTAGAACCAGATCTAGCAGTTTTCCTGGATAGCTACTTTGTTTTTCGCTTTCCATTTCCCCTAAAGGGTATGGGTCATCTAGACCCATTAATATCTGGTCTGTAGATTGTTGTCTTCTAAGCATTACCTCAAATGAAATAGTATCATGCACTAAGGTGTCAAAGTATATATTAGGATGCCCTACAGCTTTACGTGGTCGTTCCATTCCCTCAAAAAGGTCTGGTCTGCCGTCAAAACCTTGGGTTCTTCTGCCAATATTGATGTGATTTAGTTGTCCGCCGTGTGCAAAGCACGTTCGTATATTGGGATACTTCTCATAATACCCATTTAGCGTATAGAAGTGATAGGAGTCTGCACACTGAGCTAGCATCCATATCAAGTGAAATCTCCATGAGGTATCTTCTAGCTTTATAAATTTTTCTCCATCATACGGATGGACCTCTATAGCTAGCTTATATTTATTTGCTAGTTCGAGTATAGGTTCTGTCTCTTTATTGAAAATAACCTTCCATTTACCGGCGGTATTCAGATAGTGAGTAGGTAGGCAGAGTACTTTCATTCCTAGTTTTTCTACACACCGCTCTATTTCCCATAGAGCTCCCTCCACAAATCCAGCGTGCACTACAAAACCTGTGGTAAATCGTCCATTGTTTTCTGCTTGTACTTCAGCATTGAAGTCATTTTGAAACCTCAATGCTTGCCTCATATCGCTCTGAGTCAGACCATTACCGTATAGTTGTGAGAGGTTAAGTACTACAGCGTGGTCTATCTTGTTTTCGTCCATCCATTCGAGTTTTTCATTTAAGAAAAAGCTATCAGCAGTGATAGGCCTAGACCAGTTTTTTTGTCGCATAAACTTACGGTCACTGTCTATCCAAAAGATTTCTTTGTCTTTCATGAACTTAGGGATTTGCTCGGGATAAGGCAGCAGGTGTGAGTGTCCGTTAATTTTCATCGTTATACGTTTTTGCGAATGTACTACAGTGGAGTGCATCCATAGAGTATTGTTTTAAAAATGTGTTAAACCTGCTTCAAGGATTTGAAATAATCGAGCGTGGCATTCTTTCCTTCTGCGTATAAAATATCCTTCTGTTCTTTGGTTAGATTAAAATTAGTAATAGCGATTCCTTTATTTTTAATTTTGACCGTCGTTTTATCACTTTCTAAGGTTTTGAAGAAGTCTACGTCTTGTGCATTGAGTACGGTACGGAAAAGGTGCTTGAGGTAGGAGCTGACATCATTGAAGTCAAGTCCGTCATCTAATTCATTTATGTCTATGAAAAAACCAAGTGTTTTATCTAAATCACCAAAGGCTGTAATCGGATAATTATAGAGTACTCCGCCATCTACATAGATATGATTATTTGGCTGTTCGTCTGGAAACTTCCAGGCATCAAAAAAAAAGGGGATGGACATACTCGCACGGATACTTTCCGCTATTTTTACATTGGGAGTTTTGTCATAAGAGAATTCTGTAAGAGACGTAGTATTGAGGTCTGAAGCAAACACTTTCAGTGTTTTATATCCTTTATTTTCTAGCTCTGCAAATGTGAGATCTTTGTTTCCCGTTTTCTGATGTATTATCTCTTGCACCCATTTCAGTAGCTTTTCTCCTCTGTAAAGTCCATATTTTTTTGTGAGTTTTAAGGGATTTAAATCATCTTGAAACTTCTTAAAATTGGTATTACCCAATACGTTTACTATTTCATTAGAGGAGTAGCCTAAGCTAATCAGTACCGCTGCCACTGCACCTGCAGATGTACCTGCTGTGCGTTTCACTCCACTAAGGATGCCTTCTTTTTCTAAGGCTTCTATAGCTCCTGCATATGCTATTCCCAAAACTCCTCCACCTTTGAATACTAAATTTTCTATGATGCGTGTCATTTCTTTGTTATTAGTCAGACGAATATACGTGGGATAACATGCTATAGGAGAATAACTTGTAGTAATATCAAGGAAGTAATGTGAAGTTTTTATGCAATTTCTCTGCGGCGTTCTGTTTCCTTTTCTATGACATTAGCTACCGAGCGAAAGTTATGGCGGATGGTATTCCAGCGGTCAGGGTATTTACTGAATAATTCGAAAATCTTCTTTGCGTGCTTGTTCAAAGCATCAGTGATACTCGCATTGCTCACAGGCGGCGAGCAGTGATTACCTATGTTTTTGCCTATTACACTTAGTCCTTTTTCTTGAGCAAAATTTGCTGATGCTTCGTACCTATCCAGTAGTTTATAAGTCTTAGCATATCTACCCAATTGTATTTCATCTTCATTGGCATAAACTACTGATTTATAACTATTCGTGAAGCTAGCTAGGTGAGCAGGAGTGAGGACTAGTTCGCGTTCACCTTGGATTAGAGCTAGATTTAACTCTATCTGTACGTGTCGTTCCAAATTCGGCTCTAGTTGGTCAAATGGAAGTCTATATTCCTTAAGCTCATCCATAAATTCACGACTCATGTGTATTTCTATTTCGTACTTGTCTTGTAGTTTGTTGACTATAAGCTGTATAAACTGACTGATGGCTATTTCATAGTTTTGGCTCTGGATGCTAAGTTGCTTCTTAGTTTCAGTTATTTCCACAGCAGCCATTTGATTACTTTTCGCGATATCTTTTAGAATATGCTTGTCATTGCTACGGAGATAAAGTAGTCCGTCTATAAACCCTCTTATGGTTCGTTCAAACTGTGTTTTCTCTACTGTCAGCAAGTATTTATCCTTGGATAGTCCGTAAGGTTTTAACTGTACTAAAAGGAAAAGCGTACAATTATCCATTTTAATATTTCTCAGAAGTAGATGGTCTCGCTCCAGTTCCATTTCTAATAGTGTTTGACCTATTTCATGTTTCTTGCTAAAAGGAGTCTCATTGATGGAATACCATCCTGTATTACTAGTGGTTAAAAAATGAGCAAGTGAAGTGGGGAGCGAATCTGTAAATTCTCCTTTCTCGGTATGTATGAGAATAGTATCGTTATCAAATCGAGCTATACAGTACACGTGATGTGCCTGAGATAGTGAGCTCGATACAAAGTCTGCAAGCAACTGCTGGGGTGATATATTACTGCTGAGTAACACTGGTAATGCTTACAAATATAAGGGAATTAAGCAAAATATTAAGCTTAATTAAGTAGTTAAGTTAGCTTAATTTAAGTGATTTACGGGAAAATTAAGCAGTACAAGTTTTACTTAATTAGCATAAAATCAATGTATTATGATAATAATATTGCCACAGATTAAGGAGTTAAATAAAGTAAAGGTTAAGTAAAATGGAAGCAAGAATCACAGTAGAACAATACTTTATGTACGAAGTAGCAGCTACTTTTAGTGTAGTAGTAGGATGGGTGAAAGGGGAGAATAGAAGTATAAGCCAATGGCAGAGTCAGGTAGATAAGCTAAAGAAAGCGTTTCACTATTTTATGCTAGAACTAGAAGCAGATGAGTTCAAAGACTTAAGATTACCAAGTGAGAATAGGCCTACCAATGACGATTCTAAGGCGAAACCTAAGGCTAAAAGTAGGGGTGGCAGAGTGTTACCCAAAGTAAAAGCTGTAGGAAAACAGTTGCAACTGTTTTTTATTAAAACTATGAAGTCCTCACTGCTAAGTTGTATACTACTGATAGAACGGTTCTCCCAGTGGTGCACAGATAAGCTTATTGGTGAGGTGAAAGACTATGAGAATAGAAAACGCGGCCAATAATTGGAGTCTTTCATCTCCGTTGACCCATAATTATTCCGTTTTATGCTTGGCATAGAGTGCTCTCGCTATACCATCGGAGAGCCCCACCTTAGGAATGTAGATCTGCTCAGCACCTAGCCAATCTGCGGCAGTAATAAAGATCTGAGAAGCAGGTATGATAACATCTGCTCGATCCGGATTAAGCACAAATCGAGTGATCCGTTCATCATAGTCTACAGCATCTAGTTCTGCTTTGAAAGCAGCTAAATCTACCGTATTGATGAAGTAGTCATTTTGTTGTTTACGGAGCACCTTTAGAATTTTGTTGATGTTGCCACCAGTGCCTAGTATTGGTGTTCCCGATTTTAGAAGTTCATGCTTGTCAAACCATTCTTTCATTTGATCCCACAGAGCAGAATCTACGGCATCATGGAGTATTCTTACTGTACCAATTTTTAACGATATAGAATCTACTTTCTTTGCGTTTTTGATGTATGAGAGTTCTGTACTTCCTCCACCAACATCTATAAATACTGCACCTTCAAAATGAGGCATAAAGTCTGGCAAATCTGCAAATGATATGGTATCTGCTTCTTGCTCGCCACCTATTATCTCTAGGTCTATATCTGCATAGCCTTTTATCTCTGCTATTATAAACGGGCTATTGCTAGCTTCTCGCATAGCACTTGTGGCATACGCTCTATAGTCTAAGACTTGGTGTACATTCATAAGATGCTTGAAAGAACGCATCGTTTTGATGAGTTGATCAGATTTTTCTTCTCCTATTTTTCCGTGGATGAATGCATCTTCTCCTAATCGTATAGGTACACGTACCAAAGATAGCTTCCGAAATATAGGGCCTTCTTTAGTTTCGAATACATTGGTGAACAGTAATCTAACGGCATTGGAGCCTACGTCTATGGATGCGAACTTATATAGTTTCAAAATAGTAGTACGAATATAATTTTTTTGTGCTGTAGAATAATAGAGGTTGCTATATTTGCATCCCGAAAGGGAAAAAAGTAGAAAGATAACTACTCAAATAAATATCTAAATATGGCTTCGTAGCTCAGCTGAATAGAGCACTTGATTACGGCTCAAGAGGTCTCAGGTTTGAATCCTGACGAGGTCACCAATACAACACTTAAAACCCTGTAAACTAACAGTTTGCAGGGTTTTTTTTTATTATGGGTCCAACACAGGTCAAACATTGTGAAAAAGTCATAATTAGAGAAATACAAATAGCACTGTTGCTTTCTGCTTCCTACATATACGCTTGTCGAAAAAGAAAAGTACCTTTGAGTATTCATAAAGTGAATCAACATAAAAAAAGAATAGCTGCATTTTTGCTTTTGGGAGTGTTTCTATTTACACTTCTTCATAATGTTGTGCCACATCATCACCACTCACATACCGATGATAGCCCCAAAACTGATTTAACTGAAGCTCAGCATTCACATGAGGATAATCATAGTCACTCCCACAGTCACGATTCAAATGATAAACAAGATGGTACACGTGGTTTACTAGATTATCTCGGAAATCATACTCACGAATTTCATACTCACGATCCGCTAGTATTAGTCGCTCCTGCCGTACAAAAAGTAAATAAACCGATAACGTTTGCTTTATCTTCCAATACAACAAGTTTAGAAATTGACAACAAACTTCTCTCTGTGAGTACGTTTCCCCCCTTCATGGAACGGCGTTGCATTTCTATTTTCCCTAGAAGCGTTCCGCTCAGGGGGCCTCCAAGGTTGGTATAGATATTACCTAATACGTCTAATTTGAATTTTAGCTACTGCTAAGAATTCGAGACATTTTCTGTTCAGGACTTAAAGAGTCTCAACGGGTATTCAAACTCTTTTCTTAAATAAAATATAAATGATACAAAAAGCAATATTCGCTTTTTGCACTTGTTTGGTAACCAGTTTTGCAAATGCACAGACTGATGATATTCATACAATTCTGCAAAAAGTAGAACAAAATAACATCGAACTAACAGCATTCGATAAGTACATAGAAAGCGAAATAATGGGGTTAAGAAGCACTAACGTTTTGCCAAATCCAGAAGCAGGGGCATATTACCTGCCTTTTGGTAATAGCACAGCTGGCAATTACACCGAAGTACAAGTTTCTCAATCGTTTGAGTTCCCTACGGTATACAAGTCTAGAAGAAACCTGATAGCTACTCAGAAAGTACAATTAGTACTTGAGTACGAACAAAAAAGACAACAAGTGCTCCTTCAAGCCAAGACCACTCTAATAGAATTGATTGCAATAAATAAGCTCCAACTTGTGGAGCAAGGGAGGTTAGCTGAATCCAAAGTTCTCTTTGAGCAAAATCAAACCCTGTATAACAGAGGTCAAATAGCAGTATTAGAACTCAATAAAGCCAAAGTTACCTATTTGAAAAGACAATTCTTACTTCAACGAATAGAGGCAAGTAAACAAGGTGCACTGACTATTCTAAAAAACCTAAATGGCGGAATAGCCATAGAAGTTACTCCATCAGATTTTAAAAATGATTTTCGTATAGCTGATAAAGATTCTGTATGGCAAGAGAAACTAAATCTAAGTCCTCTGATAAAGAAAAATAAAGCATCAGAAAATGAAGCATCACAAAACATTAAGCTTTCTAGAATGAAATCTCTTCCAGACCTAGCTGTTGGTTATAATTACCAGGGCTTTTCCAATGATAATGTTTCAGGGGTATATGCAGGAGTGAGTATTCCATTGTGGGGTAATAAACTGCGTAATAGTGTGGCTAAAGCTAATTTTACGTATACGCAATCTAACTCAGTAGTTCAGATTCAAACCCTTAGTAGCGAGTTTGAGTTAATGATAATTAAACATCAAGCTCTACTCAAAGTATACAATGAATACAGCAGCAGTTTAGAAACCCTCAACAGTGAAAAATTATTACTTACAGCCTATCAAACGGGTGAAATCTCTTTTTCAGAATACTATGTAGAATTGGAGTTTTATCATAATGCAAAAGATACATTACTGGATATGGAAAAACAATTACATCTTATAAAAGCACAACTATTAAATCACAAACTTTTAAAAAAAATAACACAATGAAAGTATTACAAATAGCAGTAACAATATCACTCTTAGCAATTATCTCTTGTTCAGATAAAAGTAAAAATGACCACGGTCACGACCACGGACCCAATGGAGAGCATTTAGAATCAAGTGAAACCAATCACGATACAAAAAATAAACAAGAAGTCTTTGAAATCAAAAAAGATTCTGTGCAAATCGATTCTTTAAAAAATACTACTCCAAAAGAAGATGAAAACAAAGCACATAAGCACTCGGACGGCCATGTACATTCACATTAATCAATCATAGTAACAATGAAATATATCCTAATAATAATGACTATCTTCATTGCTGTCTCTTGTCAGCAGAATGAAGACCACGCCCACGAATCTGAGGGCAAGCATATCGAAGCAGGTCTTAGTGATATTCCTCGCGAGGATTACACTATTTGGTCAGAGCAATCAGAGCTTTTTGTAGAGTTTCCAGTGCTTATAGTTGGCTTCCAAAGCAGGTTTGCAGCTCACTTTACGGTATTGGATAAACACCAAGCCGTAACCAAAGGTAAAGTTACGGTAAGTTTAATACAAGGAACTACAGGCATTCGCCATACGGTAGAAGCTCCTAGTTCTCCGGGTATTTTTTCGCCAGTATTAGAGCCTATACAAGCAGGTAAATCTACCTTGCAATTTGTTTTGATAACCGAAAATTATACGGACACTTTAACTATTGCTAACGTAGATGTTTTTCCAAATTTAAAAACAGCACAAGACGCTTTAGTCGATGAAGAAGCTGGTGGTGGGAGTATTACTTTTTTGAAAGAACAAGCTTGGAAAATGGAGTTTCAAACCCATAAAGTACATAGAAAACAGGTTTTTGAGTCGATAGCAACCTCTGGTACATGGCAAGTCTCACCTAATAACTCAAGAACACTTATCGCCAATGCAAATGGGAAAATTAACTTTAAGAGCAGGAGTTTGCTAGCAGGCCAAGAGATAAAAAATGGAGAAGTTTTAATGACGATAAGTAGTGATGGATTTACTACCAACAACTTAAGTGGTGAAATAGCAGTCTCAAAAGCAGATTTTCTACAAGCAAAAACAGCGTATGAGCGTAAAAAAGGGCTGTTCGCTGATAAGATTGTCTCACAAGCAGATTTTGAAAAAGTGGAACAAAAGTACCTCGTAGCTAAGACTAAGTACGAAGCTCTTTCTAAAGGTTATTCTTCGAGTGGCTATTCGGCAACAAGTAAACAAATAGTAGCACCTATTTCTGGGTACTTAAATCAAGTAAATGTGGCTAATGGCAGTTTTGTCAATGAAGGCGATGAACTATTTGTTATTTCAGATTCTAAAGCGAGTATACTAGAAATTCAAGTAGGTACGCAGTACAGTAGTAAGCTCAATAGTATAAAAAACATTTGGTATAAAACCAATAGCAATCAATGGTCAAACTTGAAACAAAATAAGGGTTCTGTTATATCAATAGATCAAAAAGTATCAGCAGACAAGCCCACTATAAGTGTGTTTGCACAAGTAAACGAGCTAGTAAATATGCCGCAAGGTAGCTTCACTGAAGTTAATTTATCTATTGGTGATGGAGTTGCAGGTATCGTAATTCCTGTAACAGCTTTGATGGAAGATTATGGTAAATATTCAGTAATCGTACAACTATCTGGCGAAAGTTTCGAAAGACGAAACGTAGTCGTAGGCAAAAGAAATGGAGAGGAAATAGAGATTGTTAGCGGCTTACAAGAAAGTGAAGTTATTGTAACCAAAGGAGCATATCAAGTAAAAATGCAAGCACTGTCTGGACAAGCTCCAGCTCATGGGCACGCCCACTAAATAGAAAGAATATGTTAAATAAAATATTAGAATTTTCATTACACAATAGGCTTGTAGTACTTATAGTAACAGTTATGTTAAGTGTAGGTGGTATCTACATAGCCAAGAATATGAACGTAGATGTATTTCCTGACTTAACAGCTCCTACAGTTACTATACTAACCGAAGCTCACGGAATGGAATCTGAAGAAGTAGAGAAATTGGTTAGCTATCAGCTTGAAACAGCTATGAATGGCTCACCAAATGTGAGAAGAATACGGTCATCTTCGGCCGCTGGAATCTCAATAGTTTGGGTAGAATTTGAATGGGGAACAGATATTTATCGAGCCAGACAAATAGTGAATGAACGCATACCAATGGTTCAGGAAAAGCTACCATTAGAAGTAGGTACGCCAACATTGGCTCCTATTTCGTCTATTATGGGTGAAGTGATGCTGTTAGCTGTCACGTCGGAGAAATTATCACCTATGGAGCTAAGAACCTTAGCAGATTGGACTATAAGTCCACGGATAAAGTCCTTAGGAGGTATAGCAAACGTAATCGTAATCGGTGGCGACTACAAACAGTACCAAGTATTAGCAGACCCACAAAAGTTAAAGCATTATGGTATCAGCCTAAATGAATTATTACAAAAGGTAAGAGAGAGCAACATAAATGTGCCTGGTGGTATTTTAAATGAATTTGGTAATGAATATATTATAAAAGGAAGTGGTCGTATTTATCAAATTGAGGATTTACAAGAATCAGTTGTCAAACAAATAAATGGTCAAAGTATAAAAATTAAAGATGTTGCTAAGGTTCAAATTGGGGCTTCAGATAAAATAGGAGATGGTTCTTTAAATGGTAAAGATGCTGTAATCATGACGATTGCGAAACAGCCAGATGTCAATACATTAGAGTTGACTAAAGAGTTAGATGCAGTAGTCGCAGATTTGAATGAAACGTTGCCAGAAGGTGTGATTATAAAGAATCACATTTTTAGACAAGCAGATTTTATCCAAGCTTCTATTAACAATCTTCAAACCACGCTACTTGAAGGTGCATTTTTTGTGATGATTGTTTTGTTTCTGTTTTTAATGAATTGGCGAACAACCATTATTTCCTTAGTCGCTATTCCTATTTCTTTATTGGTGTCAATTATTGTTTTGCACTTATTGGGATACACCATAAACACAATGAGTTTAGGCGGTATGGCTATTGCAATAGGTGCTTTGGTAGATGATGCCATTATTGATGTCGAAAATGTATTTAAGCGACTCCGAGAAAATATAAAACGTGTTCCTGAAAAAAGACGATCCATAATCGAAGTAGTTAAAAGTGCCTCTATAGAAATTAGGAGTTCCATAATCGTAGCTACACTAATTATTATCGTATCGTTTGTGCCTTTATTCTTCTTAAGTGGTATGGAAGGTAGATTACTAAAACCACTAGGAATTGCTTTTATTACTTCTGTTTTAACTTCTCTTGTGGTAGCTATAACTCTTACCCCTGTATTGTGTAGCTATTTATTGAAAAAAGAAAAAGTTTTAACCAAACAGGCCGAAGGAACAAAAGTAGAACGATGGTTGAAAAATAGATACGGTTTGCTCCTAAGTAGCGTATTAAAAGTTCCTGAAACCATTCTAGGTATTACAGTTGTAAGCTTTGTTATAAGTTTATTTTTTCTAAATCAATTGGGCAGAAGTTTCCTCCCAGAGTTTAATGAAGGTTCATTGGTAATTAGTGCAGTAGGGGTGCCAGGTATGTCTTTAGAAGAAAGTACTAAAAATGGCAAACTCATTGAAAAAACACTTTTGGATATGCCCGAGATAGAAGTAGTTACTCGTAGAACTGGTCGTGCAGAATTAGACGAGCATGCCCAAGGCGTAAACGCAGCAGAAATAGATGTGCCTTTTTCACTACAAGATAGAGATAAAGAAGCCTTTTATGAAGCAGTCCGCACAAATCTGAGTATTGTACCTGGTGTAAATATCACTTTGGGTCAGCCCATTGGTCACCGTATAGATCATATGCTTTCTGGCACAAGAGCAAATATTGCTATTAAAATATTTGGTAACGATTTGCCTACACTATTCCAATTAGGAAAATCTATAGAAACAGCAATTAAAAATGTAGAAGGCATAGCAGATGTAGCAGTTGACCAACAAATTGAAGTACCTCAAATTCGCATTAAGCCAAACCGTCAAATGCTATCCGCTTATGGAATGACTTCTAAAGAGTTATTAGACCAAGTAGATATTGGGTTTGCAGGAGAGTATGCAGGTGAAATTTATGAAGGTCAGCAATATTTTGACTTGATTGTTCGCCTTGATAAACAAAATCGAAACTCTCGTAATGATTTGGAATCTGCACTAATAAGTACACCAACTAACGGTACAATTAGTTTAGGCTCAATAGCCGAAATACAAGCAGTAAGCAGCCCAAATAGGATTGATAGGGAAAATGTGAAACGAAAAATTGTAGTAGCCGCCAATGTGCAAGACAGAGATTTGCGTTCTGTGGTGTCAGATATTCAGACTGAAATAGAAACGAACATAACTATTCCAGAAGGGTATCGAATAGAATATGGTGGTCAGTTTGAAAGCGAAGCTAAAGCTTCTCAACTGCTTCTGATTTCTGCTCTTTTGGCTCTTCTAATTATTCTAGGGCTTTTATACGTTGAGTTTAAAAATATTAAGTTGGCATTTATTGTATTGCTCAATTTACCTTTAGCTCTTATTGGAGGTATCTTAATAGTCTATTTTACCTCAGGTATTATAAGTATTGCCGCCACTATTGGCTTTATAAGTCTTTTTGGTATCGCAACGCGTAATGGAATATTGTTAGTGACTAAATATGAAGACTTGAAAAAAGAGGGAATTACAGGCATAGGTTTACTGAAAACTGGAGCATTAGACCGTTTAAATCCAATTCTTATGACTGCATTAACTACAGGATTGGCACTAATACCATTGGCATTAAAAGGCAGTGAGGCAGGCAATGAAATACAAAGCCCAATGGCAATCGTAATTTTGGGTGGTTTGATTTCTGCTACTATTCTAAATTTATTCGTTATTCCTTGTGTATACTACCTTATGAAAGAACAAGAGAATTAAGGAATACCGTAAGAAGCAAATCGAGATGTTTCGAAGTTTATTTTAATAATTTATTCATTTAGATGTCTGAGAGGTCACAAAAAGAATCCTTCCACTGTAAGTGGAGGGATTCTTTGTTTATAGAGCTCGAAGTTCACCTCCAAGGGGTTTAAATAAAAAATTTACAGCAAGTGACAGCTTGAGTAAGGTTACTATGCTTGGGCTGAGCTACACAAATAGGATCTATCATCCTGTCGCTTCAAAACTCTGAAGTTAACTTCTAATCGCTAAAATAATTGGCAATAGTATATTCGCGTTCAAAAAAAGATGAATAGTGTGCGTGAATAATGCAGCCTGATGATTTTCTAGACCTTTAAATACTCAAGCAGAATTAATAGGTAACGACTAGTGTTTGTTTGTTTGGGCCAGTTGCTATTGGCTGACATATAATTCTTACTGGTGTAAGCAAACTTGGTTTATCGTGAGTTAAGTTTTTTTTAAAACTCTTCGTATGTTTAAGATGTTATAAGAATTAAAGGATATTCGAAGACTAAAAAGCGAATAGGATAATAATGAAATATTAATAATACAATAAGTGCAAATGAAGCGTTTTCGATTTTTTAATTTCAGTTTACTGTCCTTCTTAGCTGCAGTATCTATCTGTTCTTGTAAAGAGAAACCCTCTTTTATTTCAGATGAAGAGATACTTCGTGCACATTTAAACGTGTCTGCAGAAGCCGCCAATTATTCTTCTCCTCAATTGCCTGATTTTTTTAGGAATCAATTTGTTGCTATTCAGAATAATACTCCAGTGACTAATCCCACTACTGACTGGGGAGCTACCTTGGGAAGAGTATTGTTTTACGACAAGCAATTATCCAAAAATAATTCCGTTTCCTGTGCCTCTTGCCACCAGCAGTCGCTTGGATTCACAGATACCAGTAGATTGAGTATTGGTTTTGCTGGAGGTACTACGTCGCGTCACGCTATGGCACTAGCTAATGCTACGTATTATACGAATGGTCGTTTCTTTTGGGATGAGAGAGCGGCTACGTTAGAAGAGCAAGTACTCCAGCCCATAGAAGACCCTTTAGAAATGGGAATGACTATGCCTGAGGTGATAGGAAGATTAAATATGACTGCATACTATCCTATTTTGTTTGAAAAATCCTTTGGTACTAGAGAAATATCTACGGATAAAATAGCGAAATCTCTAGCTCAGTTTATCCGATCTATGGTGTCCTACAATTCCAAATATGATGAAGGAAGAAGTTCTGTGAGTGTGAGGACTGCGGATTTTCCTAATTTTAGTCAAGAAGAGAATGCTGGTAAAAAAATATTCATGAATAATACTAAAGTGAATTGTTTTGGATGTCACAATACAGATGTGTTTATAGGTGATAACGCACGCAATAATGGGCTCTCTGAGCAAAATATAGATGAGGGTACATATATCCATACACAAAATGAATTAGATAAAGGGAAGTTTAAAACACCTTCTCTAAAAAATATAGCAGTACGAGGGAGATTTATGCATGATGGCAGCTTGACTTCTCTTGATCAGGTAATTGAGCATTATAATAGTGGTATACGCCCCAATAAAAACCTAGATCCCCATTTGGTTGATATCGCTTCTAGAACTCCAGTAAAAATGGGCCTTACAGCATTAGAGAAGAGTCAATTAAAAGCATTTTTAGAAACATTAACGGATTATACTCTGCTCTCTGACGAAAAATTTAGTAATCCTTTCAAGTAAATCAGCAGTAAATCAGTAGTTGTTGTATTGCGCAAATATTATTGACTTGTGGCTTAAAAACTTCTAAGATGCTGAGGTAGATAATAACGGACTCAAATAAATTAATGGATAGGGCTTCAATCAACTGAAATATTTTAGTAATACAGTTAGCATTGATCTGTCAATATAGCAAGCTGAATCTGTTGTTTGTTAAGGTCTAACGATTTTAGCACTTATTAAGCCTCACGAGGGATAAATACCTATTTAGCTGGGGCAGTAGAAAAGTAATGACTCTAACAGCTCCAAATAAATGCCAAAATTAGCGTTGTACTCATAGAGGTAAGCCTTTAGCAAGAACGCTAAATTTAGATTCTTAGTAATTTAAAAAAACTTATTTTAAAGTTTTAGTCTACTTTGTTGTCTTGTTTGTAAAAAGTCCCTATATTCCTTAATAATCACAAATAATATCATTTTTTTTCAATTCAGAGTATAAGTTATTCAGTTGAAAGAAAAATTATATCATAAATTACAACTAACTCTATGATAGAAGATTTAATTGCAAAAAACAATATAACAATTCTTGGGACTGGCAGCACTTATATACTTTTAGTTCATGGGTATGGATGTGATCAAAATATGTGGCGATATATTGTACCACAATTTAAAGACAATTATAAAATAATTCTTATTGATCTTGTAGGTTCTGGAAAATCAGATGAGAATGCTTATGACTTTGATAAATATAGTTCACTTGAAGGTTATGCTGACGATATTGTCGAAATTTGTGATGCCTTACA